>Ga0335085_10004965_pt1 | contig 21716 bp, 21 predicted proteins | sample Lox_Sample_45_FD_206712 | JGI IMG/M metagenome (GOLD analysis project Ga0335085, IMG submission 206712) | Soil microbial communities from Loxahatchee National Wildlife Refuge, Florida, United States - Lox_Sample_4.5 | ecosystem: Environmental > Terrestrial > Soil > Wetlands | place: USA...
CGCATCAAAGGCAGCCACAACGCCATGCTCTCGGGGGTCATGGCGGCAGAAGCCACTGCAACTGCGCTCTCCGCCGGGCGCAGTCATGACGAACTGGCAGATTACGACGCGAGCTGGCGTGCCTCGGCCATCGGCAAGGACTTATGGATCGTCCGTAACGCCAAGCCACTATGGTCGAAATTTGGCACGCTTTTCGGTATCGCGCTTGGGGGCCTCGATATGTGGACAAACACCTTCGGCTTTTCGGTGTTTGGTACGCTGAAGCATGGCAAACCGGACTACGCCACTCTCAGGCCCGCGTCCGAATGTACGCCGGTGGCCTATCCCAAGCCTGACGGCAAGATCACGTTCGACCGGCTTTCCTCGGTATTCTTGTCCAACACGAATCATGAGGAAGATCAGCCGGTTCACCTCCGGGTCGCCGACCTGGGGCTGCAAAAAAAGTCCGAGCATGATGTATTCGCCGGTCCCTCAGCGCGTTATTGCCCGGCCGGGGTTTATGAATGGGTGGAGGAATCAGGCGGTCCGAAGTTCGTGATCAACGCCCAAAATTGCGTCCACTGTAAAACCTGCGACATCAAGGACCCTAATCAAAACATCACCTGGGTTCCACCCGAGGGCGGCGGCGGCCCGAACTATCCAAATATGTGATATGCGCGCGTTGGCCTCGTCACGATACCGCCACATCGGGCCAGTCAAGGTGATCCGTCCGCGCCGCATGGGACGTTCTTGCGGGGGCGGTGCAAAAAGGCCATTCTCGGCGTAACATCGGCGGTCCGCGCGTAATCCGCGGCCAGCCACCTCATTGGAGCATTGCCCGTGACGTTTTCGAGCCTTGGCCGCTGCATTGCCGGCAGCGCGCTTGCCGCCTTTCTCGCGGCAGCACCTTTTGAACTTGCCGCGCAGCCGACGAGTGCCCTGGAAGTCGCAGGCATAACTGCTTCGGGCAGTTACCTTGCCGCCCGCCACGCCGGCCAGCAGCGCGATGCCGCCGCAGCCGCTGCCTACTACCGTTCCGCGCTCAAGCGCGATCCGAACAATGGCGAACTGCTCGATCGCGCCTTCCTGTCGTTCCTTGTTGACGGGGATGTCGACGAGGCGGTGAAATTCGCCGAACGCGTGGCGCAAGCTGACAAGAACGATCGTGTCGCCCGGCTGGTGCTTGGCGTAAGTTCGCTCAAGCGCAAACAGTATCCGGCTGCGCGTCGTGAACTGGCGCAGTCAATCCGCGGGCCAATCACCGATCTTACGGCAACCCTGCTTACGGCCTGGAGTATGTACGCCACGAATGACAGCAAGGGTGCGGTCGCTGCGATCGACCACCTTGCCGGGCCGGAATGGTACGCGATCTTCAAAGACCTGCATGCCGGCCTGATTTACGATGCTGCCGGCAACCAAAAAGAAGCCGGCAAGCGCCTCGATCACGCCTACAAACTCGATTCAACAGCGCTGAGGGTCGTCCAGGCTTATGGCAGCTGGGTCTCGCGCAATCGCTCACCGAAGGAAGCATTACCGATTTTCGAGACCTTCGACAAAACCTTGCCGCGTCACCCGCTTGTGGTCGAGGCGATGGACAAGCTCAAGGCCGGAGAGAAGTTGCCGCTTCTCGTGTCGAACCCTCAAGCTGGCGCTGCTGAGGCGCTTTACGGCCTGGGCGCATCCCTCGGCCGTCGCGGCGGCGAGGATCTTGGCTTGGTCTATTTGCAATTGTCGTTGTTCCTCGCACCCACTCATCCGCTGGCCCTTCTGTCGCTCGCCGATCTCTACGAGTCTCTCAAGAAGCCAGAGCTGGCGATCAAAATTTATGAGCGCGTTCCTGCCAATTCCCCGTTGCATCGCAATGCCGCCATTCAGATGGCTGCCAACCTCGACAGCCTCGAGCGCGCCGACGAGGCGCAGAAGCATCTCGAGGGATTGATCAAGCAGAATCCCGACGATCTTGAAGCAATCATGGCGCTGGGCAATGTACTGCGCGGGCACAAGAAGTTTGCCGAATGCGCCAGCGTCTATTCCAAAGGCGTCGCCAATATCCCAAATCCTGAAAAATCGAATTGGGTCGTCTTTTATTTCCGTGGCATTTGCTATGAGCGCTCAAAGCAATGGGCGAAGGCTGAAGCAGACCTCAAGAAAGCGCTCGACTTGTTCCCCGACCAACCGCACGTGCTCAACTATCTTGGCTATTCGTGGATCGACCAGGGTATCAACCTGGACGAAGGCATGGACATGATCAAGAAGGCCGTGCAGCAACGTCCCGACGATGGCTACATCGTGGATTCGCTTGGCTGGGCTTACTTTCGGCTTGGCAATTATGATGAGGCAACCAAGCAGCTTGAGCGCGCGATTGAGTTAAAGCCGGAAGATCCGACCATCAATGACCATCTCGGCGATGCCTACTGGAGGGTTGGTCGCGTGCTGGAGGCGAAATTCCAATGGGCGCACGCGCGCGATCTCAAGCCCGACCCCGAAGATCTTCCCAAGATCGAGGAAAAGCTCAAATCGGGCCTGCCCGAGGAGACGTCGTCGCAAGCAAAGGCCGGCAAGAAAAGCGGCGACGGCGGCTGAAGCTCATGCGCAGGCGATAGGTTTTTCGCGTGAGCGCGCCGCTGCTCGAAAAGGCCCCTGCCAAGATCAATCTGACATTGCGGGTGCTCAGCCGCCGCTCTGACGGCTATCACGAGCTCGAAAGCCTCGTTGCGTTCGCCGATATTGCCGACACGTTGACGTTACAGCCAGACGCCGAAGATAGCCTCGAGATAGGTGGGCCCTTTGCCGGCAAAAGCGGGGCTATCGCTAACAATCTGGTCCTCAAGGCACGCGCTGCGCTCAAGGAACGAATCGCCGACGTTAAGGGCGGATTGTTCCGGCTCGAGAAGAACATTCCGGTCGCAGCCGGTCTTGGCGGCGGCTCGGCCGATGCAGCGGCCGCGCTGCGCCTCGCCGCTCGTGCCAGCAATATTGCGTCCGACGATCCTCGCCTGATGTTGGCGGCGCTTGCAGTCGGTGCCGATGTGCCGGTTTGCGTTGCCTCGCGCGCGCGGATCATGCGCGGTGTCGGAGAGTTGCTATCTGAGCCAATTGATTTGCCGGTCCTGCCAGCGGTGCTCGTCAATCCGCGCGAAGCGTTGGCAACCCGCGACGTGTTTGGCAAGTTTACCGGCTCTCTGGACGGAAATCGCATTGCCGATGTGCCGCGCGAGTTTGAAGCGTTTGTCGAATTTCTGAAGCGGCAGGACAACGACCTTACTCCGGCAGCAACTGCTTGCGCACCCGTTGTCGGCGAGATGCTACGCATCTTGCAAACTTTGCCTGGGGTCGAGCTTGCTCGCATGTCGGGTTCGGGACCGACATGCTTTGCGCTATTTGGCTCTCAAGGTGATGCTATAATCGCGGCGCAAAGGCTCGGTGACCAACAAAAAAACTGGTGGGTGCGCCCGACGATGATTGGTTCGGCTTCAGCAAATTCCTGAATTTGCCGGCGCAATCTTAATGCGCGCGGCCAATACAAAATGCGACCGCCTCTTCCAGTGCCGACTTGATTTCCGACGATGGCACGAGGGCGAGTGCGTCGGTGGCAATTGCACCATAGTGGCGGGCGCGGCCGACCGTGTCCTCAATCGAATGGTATTTCGCCATCAATGAAATGGCCTCGTCGAGGTCACCGTCGCGGATGTCGCCGTCGGCCAATGTCCGATTCCAGAAGGCACGCTCGCTTTCGGTTCCGCGGCGGAATGACAGAACGACCGGCAAGGTGATCTTTCCTTCGCGGAAATCATCGCCGACATTTTTTCCGAGTTTTGCGGACTTCCCGCCATAGTCAAGCGCGTCGTCAATCAGCTGAAAGGCAATTCCGAGGTTCATCCCGAACGATCGGCACGCCGCCAGTTCGGCCTTCTCGCTCCCAGCCAGCGCCGGGCCAACCTCACAGGCTGCGGCGAACAATTCCGCGGTTTTCGCGCGAATGACAGCCAGGTATTCGTCTTCGTTTGTGGCTGTGTTCTTGGCGGTCCCAAGCTGCATGACTTCGCCTTCAGCGATCACACCAGCGGCGGAGGAAAGAATATCGAGCGCGTGCAGATTTCCGACCTCAACCATCATCTTGAACGCCTGGCCAAGCAGAAAATCGCCAACCAGCACGCTCGCCTCATTACCCCAAAGCATGCGCGCAGCAATTTTACCGCGGCGCAGGTCACTTTCGTCGACCACATCGTCGTGCAGGAGCGTTGCCGTGTGCATGAATTCGACCGCCGCAGCGAGCTTGACGTGACCATCGCCCAGATAGCCACCGAGCCGGGCCATAGCCAGAGTGAGCATCGGCCGGAGTCGCTTGCCACCCGAAGAAATCAGATGATTTGCTACCTCCGGAATCATGGCGACTTCGGAACCAGTTCGCGCCAGGATGGCTGCGTTGACGCGTTCCATGTCCGGCGCCACCAGCTCGGCTAAACGATTGAGCGAAGCGGGGTTCGGACTCTCAAACGGGAGAACAACGGCCAATTTCATCTCCGGCAGTGAGAAAACGCGAGCATAGGAACGCTGTGCTAATGCGGCAAGTGCGTTAGATTGTCATATCCGCCCAACAGGGCGCGGCTGCGGTGGGCAAAAGGAGGGTGACTGGATCAACACCCGCCGTCACTCGAAATTCCAGTGAATTTAGCCGAAATAGGTCAATGCGCGAACTCATTCGCACAAACGACGCGGTCCTTGTTTCGGCAGTGGTAGCGCTGCTCGAAAGCGCCGGCATTCGACCACTCGTGTTCGACCAGAACATGAGTGTTCTGGAAGGTTCGCTTGGCATTCTGCCGCGCCGCGTTCTGGTTGCGGAAGGCCATGAGTTGCGGGCGCGGCGGCTTCTGGAAGACGCCGGGCTCGGCCATGAGCTGCGCCCCGATGGTCACTGAGAGCGAAACCAGTGAAGACGCCATCCTTGGCGGCAGGCTTCGCGTGCGCCAGCCCCTGCGCGGTCACCGCGTCGGCCATGATGCAATTCTGCTGGCGGCCGCCACAGGCGCGCGGTCGGGTGAGCAAGCGGTCGAGCTTGGATCGGGCGTTGGTGCGGCCGGTCTTGCTCTCGCCGCGCGCATTCCTGGATTGAAGGTCACGCTGGTCGAGATCGACGCAATCCTGTGCGCACTTGCGGCGCACAACACCCGGCTGAACCGGCTGGACGACCGGGTAAACGTGCGTTCTCTCGATGCAGAGAACCTGGATGCTCTGAAGGTTGCCGGATTTTCCGCCGATACAATTGATCGCGTCTTGATGAATCCGCCATTCCGCGATCCGCAGCGCCAGAATCTATCGCCCGACCCAGGCCGCCGGCTCGCGCACGTGGCAACACCGGGGTTGTTGGGACGTTGGATAGCGACCGCCGGATGGCTTTTGAAGCCGCGCGGCATTCTCACGGTCATTTGGCGAGCGGATGGTCTGGAAGAAGTCGTTGATGCGCTACGGCCGGCTTTCGGCGATATCGCCGTGCTGCCGATCCTTCCGCGCGAAGGCGTTCCGCCGATTCGCGTGCTCGTGCGCGCGGTGAAGGCGGCGAGTGGCCCGCAGGTCACCCATCCCGCTCTTGTACTCAATGACGAAAGCGGCCAGCCGACTGCCGCAGCCGAAGCCGTTTTACGCGAGGGAAAAACGCTGAATATTACGGACGCGTGAGCGTTGCCTAAGCTCTACGCCGACCTGGCACAAATTCGCGCCAGCGCCTTGCGGCGAGCTGACGCCGCATACGACCTAAATTTTCGTCGCTTAGATGCGAAAGGCCAATAACGGCGCCGATCAACAGGAACAGGAGTGCTATTTTGGGATCCATCGATCCGCCTCTTCCAAATAACCACTCGATCGTGGCGCCTACTGCATTGCAAAAAGCATTCCAAAGTTAAAAAATAGGCAACAAGGGGCCCTTTAAGGGCAGATCGCCAAAATTTAATGCACTGCGATACTCGGGTACCCCTTTGGCTCCCGGCTGCTGCGGCCTTTGACTTCAAGGGTGCCGACTGCCTATTTGATTGCGATGGCCATTTCCGAAACCCAACCCCATTCAAGTCCCCGCAAAGCCATGATTGATTTGTTCGCCCGGTTTGTTCCGCGCCGGTTCCGCAGCGACATACCGGTGGTGCCAGTGGTGCGCCTTGCCGGAGTCATTGGAGTCGTCACTCCGCTGCGGCCCGGGCTTTTGCTGTCGACGATTGCCCGATCGCTGGAACGTGCATTTGCGGCGCGGCACGCGAGCGCGGTGGCATTGATTATCAACTCACCGGGGGGCTCACCGTCACAATCGCATTTGATCTTTCGACGAATTCGGCAACTTGCCGAAGAGAAGAAAATCCCCGTCCTCGCATTCGTGGAAGACATCGGCGCGTCTGGTGGCTACATGCTGGCCTGCGCCGCCGACGAAATTATCTGCAACGAGTTCTCGATTGTTGGATCGATCGGCGTTGTCGGCGCCTCGTTCGGCTTCCACGACCTGATGGAGAAGGTCGGAATCGAGCGCCGGCTCTACACATCCGGTGACCGCAAGGCAATGCTGGATCCGTTCCTGCCCGAGAAGGCAGAAGACGTAAAGCGGATCAAGGCAATCCAGCACGACATCCATGAGCATTTCATTGCGCTTGTAAAGGAACGCCGCGGATCCAAGCTCAATGGCTCCGAGAAGACGCTGTTCTCGGGTGAATTCTGGACTGCGCAGAAGGCGATCGAGCTGGGGCTCGCGGATCGCATCGGAGATCTCAGGTCAACCTTGCGCGAACGGTTCGGCGAGAAGGTGTACACGCCCCTGATTTCCGCCGAACGTTCGCTGTTTGGGCGGCGATTGTCAGGTGTCGGTCTCGTCGATGCTGTCACCCGTCAGCCCGGGTTTGCCGATGACATTATCTCGGCGCTCGAAACCCGCGCATTGTGGTCGCGATACGGACTCTAGTTGGCAGCCGTTACTGCACGGGCTTGTTGCCAAACAGCTTTGCGACGGCGGCAACTTGCGCGCGCTGCTGCGCGATCGAGGCAGCGAATTCGGTGGCGTTGCCGGGGCTGACGATTTGTCCCGTCTGCGTCAGCCTCTTCACGAGCTCGGGATCGGCGGCCGCAGTACGGATGTCGTCGGCGATCTTCGCGCGCACGTCGTCGGCAATGCCGGGCGGGCCGAATAATCCAACCAGCCCATCGAATTCCAGCGACGGATAGCCTTCCTCGACCGCGGTTGGAACGTTGGGGATGGCTGGCGCGCGCTGGTGATTGGTGACCGCGAGCACTTTCACGGTGCCTGCCTCGACTTGCGGCCGCACGATTGCGTAGGCCGGCATGTAGACCTGGATTGTCCCTGACGCCAGATCGGTGACGGCGCCCGCCGGATTCTTGTAAGGCACTTTCGCCATCTTGAGTCCGACGGTGTGCAGATATCCGGCAAAGACAAAATCGGTAAAGCCTGTGGCAGTGGTCCAGTTCAGCTGATCTGGCTTGGCGCGCGCCAGCGCCTCCAGTTCTTTGAGCGAATTGACGTTCAATGACGCAGGCACGCTCACGGCGACGACTGTCTTGGAGATGCGCGCGATTGGAATGAGATCCTGCGGATCATACGGCAGCTTGTCGTGGAAATAGGGGTGCGCGGTGAATGAGCTCACAGGTGACACCAGCAAAGTGTGGTCGTCGTGCGCGCTGAGAAAACTGGTGATGGCCACCATGCCATCGCCACCCGGCCGATTTTCCACAACGACAGGCTGGCCCCAGCGCGCGGACAACTTGTCTGCGAACAACCGCGCGCCGATATCGACGCCACTGCCTGGCCCGAGAGTCACGATGAAGCGTACTGGCCGGTTGGGCCAGGCGTCTGCTGCGGCGCGTGATGCAGGCCACAGCAGAGACAGGGCGAGGGCAGCGGCGATCCAGGTTGAAACGGGCCGACAGGCGCTGACAGGGTTGTGCATGGCTTCCTCCACAGGCCGGCCGGCCACTCAGAGTGATGACCGTTGCGGCGTCTCCGACGATATAACCCCTGCCAAGACTAGCCTATTCGCGGCAAATCCCAAGAGTCGAAGGCTTTTCGCCGGATTCCCGTCTGCGACATACTTGCGTGAAACATCATTCGCCCCGAAAATGCCGCCTTCGCGACCGACTCTGGGTCGTCGATATTGATTGGAGCCGTCTATGCCGTCGTTTTTGCTCTCACCGCTGGTGAAGTGGTCGCTTATCACACTGGGCGGCGCCATGGTCGTGCATTGGGTGGTCAAGGAAGCGCGCCGGGTCAATGAAGAACTCGAAAATGCCAGGCGCGTGAAGGCGAAAATAACCGATGCCGAAAATCGTCCGACGCTCCGTCGCGATCCGATGACCGGCGAATACCGTCTCTAGAAATTTCGCGATTTTGCTGATCGATCTGGCCGACTAGCGGTCGGTCACGCTCTTGTGGCCGCCGATCATGGCGCCGAAGAACAGCAGGATCAGGCCCCAACCAATGATTTGAAACTCGAGCATTGGTATTCTCCCAACGCGACCAAACTTTTCTTGTCGGATTGCGTGGGTATCAGCCGCCATTCAACAACGCGTAAATAGCCCTCGACTTGACCCTCTTTGGAGCCGCCTCTAGGGTCGAATCTATTCCCGTGCTTAAGAATCAGTATCTAACCGATGGCTGAAGCCAGACTTCGCGCCAGCGACAGCGCGCATCAAGGCAACCTGGACCCAACGCGGTCATTCCAGGGGCTGATCCTTGCGCTGCAGCAATACTGGGCAAATTGGGGCTGCGTGATATTGCAGCCCTACGACATGGAGGTGGGAGCGGGGACTTTCCATCCTGCCACCACGTTACGCGCTCTTGGTCCGAAACCGTGGAACGCCGCCTATGTGCAGCCCTCGCGTCGGCCAAAGGATGGACGTTACGGTGAGAACCCCAACCGCTTGCAGCACTACTACCAATTCCAGGTGATCCTGAAACCGTCGCCACCGGATATTCAGGATCTCTATCTCAATTCACTCAAAGCAATCGGCATCGACCCCAAGATTCACGACATCCGCTTTGTCGAGGACGACTGGGAGAGCCCGACCTTGGGCGCGTGGGGCCTGGGTTGGGAATGTTGGTGCGACGGCATGGAAGTTTCCCAGTTTACATATTTCCAGCAGGTCGCCGGGTTCGAGTGCGCACCTGTTGCCGGCGAACTCACATACGGACTCGAACGCCTGGCGATGTATGTGCAGGGCGTCGACAATGTCTTCGACCTCAACTTTAACGGCCGGATCGACGAGAAGAAGGTCACCTATGGTCAGGTATTCAAGCAAGCGGAGGAGGAATATTCCCGGCATAATTTCGAGTTCGCCGATACCGCGATGCTGTTCGAGCAATTCAAGATGGCGGAGGCAGCCTGTCAAAAATATCTCGCCGCGGGGTGGGCGAACGGCAAGAAAGAACGGCACCTGATGGCGCTGCCGGCCTACGACCAGTGCATCAAGGCGAGCCACGTATTCAATCTTTTGGATGCGCGCGGTGTGATCTCTGTCACCGAGCGACAGAGCTATATTTTGCGCGTTCGCGAATTGGCGAAATCCTGCGGCGAAGCCTGGCTCGCGACGGAAGGCGGGGGAGCGACCTCGGCCGCAAGATGACAAGTCTCGTTTGCCCTGCTAGTCCGACCCGCGATGCCCGACCTTCTGCTTGAATTCTTTTCCGAGGAAATCCCTGCGCGCATGCAGGCGCGCGCGGCCGAGGATTTGCGCAAGCTGTTCACGGATCGGCTGGTGGAACAGGGGCTGACATACGACGGGGCAAATGCATTCGCGACGCCGCGCCGGCTCGCGCTCACCGTGCATGGTATTCCGGCAAAGCAACCCGATGTAAAGGAAGAAAAGAAAGGGCCGCGCGTCGGCGCCCCCGACAATGCCATAGCGGGCTTTCTGAAAGCAGCGGGGCTAAAATCAATCAGCGAAGCCAAGGTGCAGCCCGACAAGAAGGGCGATTTCTATATCGCCGTCATCGACAGGCCGGGACGAAGCGCAATCGACGTCATCAACGACATCTTGCACGCCACCATCGCGACCTTTCCCTGGCCGAAATCGATGCGCTGGGGTGCCGGCTCGGCGAAACCGGGTGCCTTGTCGTGGGTGCGCCCGTTGCACTCCATAGTCGCGACCTTTGGTCCCGAAACCGAGGATCCTGAAGTCGTCCCGCTCGATATTGATGGCATCAAAGGCGGTAACAAAACGCGGGGCCACCGCTTCATGGCGCCCGACGAAATAGAGGTGCGGCGCTTCGACGACTACGTCGCCAAGCTGGAGAAGGCCAGGGTCGTGCTCGACCCGGGGCGCCGCGCCGACATGATCCTTGCCGACGCCAAGAATCTCGCCTTCGCGCAAGGCTTTGAGCTGGTGGAAGACGAAGGGTTGCTCGCCGAGGTCGCCGGTCTTGTGGAGTGGCCGGTGACGCTGATGGGCACCTTCGATCAGGCATTCCTGACGATCCCCGACGAGGTCATCCGCGCCACCATCCGCAACAACCAGAAATGCTTTGTGCTGCGCGATCCGCAGACGGCCAAGTTGGTCAACAAGTTCATTCTGGTCGCCAACGAAGAGGCCGCCGATGGCGGCAAGGCGATTATAGCCGGCAACGAGCGCGTCATCCGTGCGCGATTGTCCGACGCAAAGTTCTTCTACGAGACCGACCTAAAGTCTCGTCTCGAAGACCGACTGCCAAAATTCGAGCAAATTGTGTTTCACGAAAAGCTGGGCACCCAGGCCGAGCGCATCGCGCGAATTGCGGCACTTGCCGTCCAGATCGCGCCCAGCGTGAAGGCCAAGTCGGCGAAAGCCGAACGGGCCGCGCAACTATGCAAGGCGGACCTTTTGAGCGAGGTGGTCGGGGAGTTTCCCGAACTGCAAGGCCTGATGGGCCGCTATTATGCCGAGGCGCAGGGCGAGGATGAGGCGGTCGCCCACGCCATTGAAGACCACTACAAGCCGAAAGGCCCCGACGATCTGGTGCCGGGTGATCCCGTGGCAATCGCTGTCGCTCTTGCTGACAAAGTCGATACGTTAGTGGGCTTTTGGGCGATTGACGAAAAGCCGACAGGTTCGAAGGACCCTTATGCCCTGAGGCGAGCGGCGCTGGGCGTTATTCGCATCGTCATCGAAAATGAATTGCGACTGCCGTTGCGTGCGCTGTTCTGGCGGCATTTTGGTTCGGTCGCGCGCGATGAAGCTCTCGCGAGCACCATCACGATGCTGCATCCACTGAACGAGCAAATCGCAAAGATCAGCGCGAGCGATATCGAACTGGCCGTCAAACTCGAAGTGCTCGTTTCCGAGAAGACCAAGCAAGTCGCAAAGCCTCTGCTTGTGCAGGCGCACACGTATCTGCAACAGACCCATGATCTGATCACTTTTTTCGCCGACCGTCTGAAGGTGCAACTTCGCGAACAAGGTGCGCGGCACGACCTTGTTGACGCAGTGTTTTCATTGTCTGGCCAGGACGACCTGCTGATGATCGTGCGCCGCGTTGAAGCGCTCGGAAAATTTCTCGACAGCGATGATGGCAAGAACCTGCTCGCCGGCTACAAGCGTGCGACCAATATCATTCGCATCGAGGAAAAAAAGGACAAGCGCGAATATACGGGCGCCCCTGACACGAAGCGGTATCAATTGCTCGAGGAGAAGGCGCTCGCCGAGGTGGTTGATGTCGCCAAGAAAGAGGCGTCTGCTGCGGTCGCCAAGGAAGATTTCGCGGCCGCGATGCGGGCTATGGCCAAGCTTCGGCCACGCGTCGATGCCTTCTTCGACAAGGTTACCGTCAATGTCGATGACAAGGCGTTGAGAGAAAACCGGCTCAAGTTGCTCAATGAAATCCGGGAGGCGACACGCACCGTCGCGGATTTCTCGAAGATCGAGGGTTAGTCCAGCAGCAAACTTCGACTATGTGGTGGAACTGCCACCGCTGCCTCGTCGTTTCAATTCCATTGCCATCCGATTGGGGAATACATCATGACCATCAGTATCGCGCATTTGCAGCCCATCATCGCACTGATCGCCGGAATTCTTATTCTTATCATGCCGCGCCTGCTTAACTTCATTGTCGCTATCTATCTGATCGCTGTCGGAATCCTGGGTCTCGGGCTTTTCCGCTGATCGGAATTCAGGACTTGCGCCCGGCTATTCGGCGGTGCTTTTAAAGGGCCGTCGTTCCCCTAACGTTGCCTGACCTATGGCCAAACAAAAACGCTCCCGCGCCGGCAAAAAGAGCAAGAAACGTGTCGTGCGGAAGGCTTCCCGGGCCAAGCCGAATGCGGCCGCCCGTCAACCCAAGGGTAAATGGGTCTACGGCTTTGGCGATGGCCGCGCCGAGGGCAAGGCTTCCATGCGCGACCTCCTGGGCGGCAAGGGCGCCGGGCTTGCAGAAATGGCCAATCTCAAGCTTCCGGTCCCGCCTGGCTTCACCATCACCACCGATGTCTGCACTTATTATTACGGGCACAACAAGGAATACCCGAAGGATCTGCGCGCCCAGGTGGAGAAAGCGCTGATGCAGGTCGGCCGCATCGCCGGCAAGACCTTCGGCGATAAATCCAATCCCTTGCTGGTCTCGGTGCGATCAGGTGCCCGCGCGTCGATGCCCGGCATGATGGACACGGTGCTCAATCTCGGTCTCAATGACCAGACTGTCGAAGCGCTCGCAAAAAAATCCGGCGATCGCCGGTTTGCTTTCGACAGCTATCGCCGCTTTATCACTATGTATTCGGATGTGGTGCTTGGCGTCGGCCATGAGCACTTCGAGGAATTGCTCGACCATCACAAGGAGCGGCAAGGCTACAGCCTCGATACTGATCTTTCCGCCGACGATTGGGCCGAGCTCGTGACGCGTTACAAGAAGCGCGTCAAGGATGAGCTCGGTCACGATTTCCCGCAGGATCCGCACAGGCAGCTTTGGGGTGCGATTGGAGCTGTGTTCGGCTCGTGGATGAATCAACGCGCCATCACGTATCGCAAGCTGCACAATATTCCGGAGAACTGGGGGACGGCGGTCAATGTGCAAGCGATGGTGTTCGGCAACATGGGCGACACCTCTGCAACGGGCGTTGCTTTCACGCGCAATCCATCGACCGGAGAGAAAAAGCTTTACGGTGAATTTCTCATCAACGCGCAGGGCGAAGATGTCGTCGCCGGCATACGCACGCCGCAGGAAATAAGCGAAGCCGCGCGCAAGGAGGCCGGCTCCGACAAGCCGTCAATGGAATACACGTTGCCGAAGGCCTATGGCGAGCTCAAACGCATCTACAACATCCTCGAACGTCACTACCGTGACATGCAGGACCTCGAATTCACCGTCGAGCAGGGCAAGTTGTGGATGTTGCAGACCCGCTCCGGCAAGCGCACCGCAAAGGCAGCCCTGCGGATCGCGGTCGAACTCGCCAACGAAGGTCTTATTTCAAAGAACGATGCGGTGCTGCGTGTTGATCCTCTGAGTCTCGATCAATTGCTGCATCCGACAATCGATCCGCGCGCACATCGGCGGGTTATCGCCACGGGACTGCCGGCCTCACCGGGTGCCGCCAGTGGCGAGATTGTTTTTTCGCCCGATGAAGCAGCGCAGCTCAAATCCGACGGAAAGAAGGTTGTCCTGGTCCGCGTGGAAACTTCGCCCGAGGACATCCACGGCATGCATGCAGCCGAAGGCATCCTGACCACCCGTGGTGGCATGACGTCTCATGCCGCCGTCGTTGCGCGCGGCATGGGTAAACCCTGCGTTTCCGGTGCCGGGTCGCTGCGCGTCGACTATGCCACGGGCACAATGACAGCCGGCGGCCAGACTTTCAAAAAAGGCGATTACATTACCGTCGATGGCTCAACCGGACAGGTGCTGGCCGGCAAGGTCGATATGATCGAGCCGAAACTGTCCGGCGAATTCGCGACCCTGATTGGTTGGGCCGACAAGGTGCGCCGCCTTGGCGTGCGTGCCAATGCCGACACGCCGAACGATGCGAAGGCTGCGGTGCGTTTCGGCGCCGAGGGTATCGGGCTTTGCCGCACCGAACACATGTTCTTCTACGAGGCGCGCATCCAGGCTGTCCGGGAAATGATCCTCGCCGACGACGAGAAATCACGTCGTACGGCGATTGCGAAACTTCTGCCCATGCAACGCGCCGACTTTGTCGAACTGTTTGAGATCATGGCCGGCCGGCCGGTAACCATTCGCCTTCTGGACCCGCCGCTGCACGAGTTCCTGCCGCACGGCGACGAAGAGGTTGCCGAGGTTGCTGCCGCCATGGGTGCCGATCCGAAAAAGCTGGCGGCGCGTGCAAGCGAGTTATCGGAATTCAATCCAATGTTGGGATTCCGTGGTTGCCGCATCGCCATTGCCTATCCGGAAATCGCTGAAATGCAGGCGCGCGCCATTTTCGAAGCGGCAGTCGAAGTCGCCAAGCGGACTGGCAAGTCCGTGGTCCCTGAGGTCATGGTGCCATTGATCGCCACCAAAGCCGAGCTTGATTTGGTCAAGGCGCGCATCGACCAGATGGCAGAAGCGGTCGCAAAGGAAAAAGGCGCAAAAGTCGACTACCAGGTCGGGACCATGATTGAGCTGCCGCGCGCCTCCCTGATAGCCGACGAAATCGCGCAGACCGCCGAATTCTTTTCATTCGGCACTAACGATCTGACGCAGACCACCTTCGGTATTTCTCGCGATGACGCAGCGAGTTTCCTCGGCATCTACACAGCGCGGGGCATCCTTCCTGCCGACCCATTTGTGACAATCGATCAGCAAGGCGTCGGCGAACTGGTGAAAATCGGCGTCGAACGTGGCCGCAAGGTTCGCCCCAAGCTGAAGGTCGGAATCTGCGGGGAGCATGGCGGCGATCCGGCATCGGTCGCCTTCTGTCATGAAGCCAGGCTCGACTACGTGTCTTGTTCGCCATTCCGGGTGCCGATCGCCCGCCTTGCTGCCGCGCAAGCCGCGCTCGGAAAAACCGCAGCCAGCCAGGCGTAGGATTAAACTGCCACTTTGCTGAGGAAGTCTTCGACCTCGAGCCGCAGGTCGGCGACCGCATGCTCCACCGCTTGCGAAGCATCGCGAACGACTTCTGCCGAGGAGCGCGTCTGCGTCGCCGCGCCTGCGACGTCGCCCAGCACCGACACGACATGACCGGTGCCTTCGGCCGCGCTGGCGACATTGCGCGAGATCTCACTGGTGGCCGCATTTTGCTGCTCGACCGAGGCCGCTACTGCCGAAGTATTTTCATTGATCTCGCGCATGCGAGCGGCGATCTGCCGGATCGCCTCCACCGCTGCAGCGGTCGAATCCTGCACCGCAAGGATATGATTGGCGATGTCTTCGGTCGCTTTGGCAGTTTGTACAGCCAGCGATTTGACTTCGGAAGCGACGACCGCGAAGCCCCTGCCAGCCTCACCGGCGCGTGCGGCTTCGATTGTAGCATTGAGCGCCAGCAGATTTGTTTGCCCCGCAATATTGCGAATCAGCTTGACCACATCGCCGATCTTCTGTGCCCCGTCGGCCAGGCCGCCAATTTCGCCATCGGTAGCACGCGCTTCGCTGGTGGCGAGGCCCACGACGTTGCTGGTGAGGGTGAGTTGGCGGCTGATCTCGCTGATGGAGTGCGACAGTTCGTCGGCGGCAACTGCCGCAGTCTCGACGTTGGTGGATGCCTCATGGAATGCATGCACCGCGCTTTCGGCGCGCTGTGATGTGTGTTCGGAGGAACCGAATAGCGCGCCGGCGGTCGAGCGCATCGCAGCGGCGCTGGCGCCTACGCTGGACAGCAGTTTCTCGACAGTCGGACGAAATGATGCGATGGCCGAATCGATCATCGCGCGCCGCTGTTCCTGCTCGCGGATGGACGCGCGTTCTTGTTCAGCGTGGTGCTGTTCGGTGACATCTTCATGGGTGGAGACCCAGCCTCCGCCCGGCAATGGTTCGTTTTTGGCCAGCACGATGCGACCATCGCTTGCCTTCACGTAGTGTTCCTGGCTTTTGCCCTCCGTCATCGCGGAGAGAATTTTCTGCACGTAACTGTCTACGTCGCCGGAAAACAATCCGGTTTCCTTGCGGTATTGAATCAGATTTTTGAGCGAACAGCCTGGCTTCACGATGTCGGGCGAAAGCTTGTACATCTCCAGGTAGCGCCTGTTGAGCAAGATGATGCGGCCTTGCCCGTCGAACATGTTCAAGCCTTGCGACATATTGTTGAGCGCGGTGGAAAGCCGGCGATTTTGCTCATGCAGGTGGCGATAGAGTCCGCAAAGGACCGCGAACGCCACAAGGAACCCGCCAACAAGCAAGGCCTGACCCACAACAGTCGATGGCAGGATGGAAACGAACATGCCGACCTGTAAATAAATACCGCGGCAATATTGGTCGGCAGCAATTGCGATATAGTTAATTTTTGTTTCCCATTCGTTACTGCGGGAACCAGCGGATTTGTCCGCTCACCAACAGATGCTCGGCACCCTGACGGCACGTGCAATCCCCGGCGCGGTTTCGCGAAGTTAACACCTTCGCAAGGTTAATCAGCCCATAAAAAATCTGTCGCACTGTCGCCAACCGGCGTCGGGGCGGGACAGGACGTTGCGTGTGGCGTTGAGCGAGCGGGGAGCAGTTTCGCTTGGGCGTCGGCGGCGGAGAAGGGCCGCGTCGCTTACTATTGGCGCGATGCTGCTTGTGGTTCCCCCGGAAAGAATTGCGTTTCAGGATCTGGGCGCCCTGCTTGCCCGTCAGCCGGGCGTGGCCAAACGCTGGCAGCAGCATCTGATCGCTTCGCCTTTCGGCACCATCCATGCCGCCACGTTCAGTTTTCCGCGTCCGGTCGGTACCGCAATTCCGCATCCACCGATCTATGCGCTTGCCAACTTCGACCCAACAGACATCACGGGCTCGATTGGCAAGCAGCCGCTTGGCGATGAATCGGCGCCACTTCAGTTTCCCAAAGCCAACCGCAAGGCGAAGCGCGATTCACTTGTCTCACGGCCGCGCGAGCCGCTGCCGCCCTTGCCGCCTGCGCTCGCAATCGAACCGGCGCCGGAGACGGAAGTCGAAGCGTCGATGAAAAACGAGGGCACGGGTCGCTTTGACCCGTATTCGCAATACGAATTCGTGACCGCTCCCGACGAGAAGTCGAAGACACCCGATATCGATTTGCCTTATGCCGACATTCCGCCCGCCAATCTGACACCAACTGCGCCGCAGAAGGCCGCCGGAAAGGACGCGGCGCAGCTTTATTTTGGAATCGATTCGATGGCGGGCGGCCGGGAGAGTATTGCTCCGTGGGCGCCGGGTGAGGCGCCAGTGGTGCTGGCCTCGCGTGGCGACCCCGATATCAAACAGTCGGCGCTTGGTTCACCCTCACCGGAGGGCGAAGGCAAAGGCGGGGAGAGTGTCGCCAACAAGGGCGAGGTTACCGGCGTCGATCAACGGCCTCGGTCTCCTGCGGAACGATTGGCGCTCACGGGCGCAGGCCGGGCCAAGGCCGAGAAATGTCTCGCCAACGCGGTTTATTTCGAAGCGCGCGGAGAATCGGTGCGCGGCCAAATCGCGGTCGCGCAGGTCGTCATGAACCGAGTCTTCTCGCCTTTCTATCCGAATGATGTCTGCGGCGTCGTGTACCAAAATTCGCATCGGCATCTCGCCTGCCAGTTCACCTTCGCCTGCGATGGTATCCCCGACATCGTCACGGAACCCGATGCCTGGGAACGCGCCAAACGCATCGCCAGCGACATGCTCGACGGCAAGTTGTGGATGCCGGAAGTTTCAAAATCCACTCACTATCATGCCTACTGGGTGCACCCGGACTGGGTTAACGAGATGAAGAGAGTCTACAAGCTCGGTGTGCATACCTTCTATCGCCCACGCGCATGGGGCGATGGCGAAGATGAACCGACCTGGGGCGATGCGGCTACAACCGAAAAAGAAGCCGCCGCCGAGGAAGCAAAAGGTCCTGTAAGCCATAGCCTTGAGTGGCTTAGATCAGAAGAAGGCCAGGCGTCGCTCCGGCAGAACGCCCGCAAATAGCACCGTCCTGCCGAGCCATGCGTGGCGCAAATGCGCCGGATCACGAATATTCGTTTGGGACGGATGCAGCGCGAGCCTATAAGTTTCGCGCCAGATTGTGCCGGAGATTTCTGTAATGTCCATGAGAGCCATGACCGAGGCCCCAACATCCGTCGAATGGCGTACGCCGGCCGTGGTCGTTGTATGCGGTTGCCTGATCGCAATGATCAGTTTCGGACCGCGCTCGTCGCTGGGTTTTTTCCTGACGCCCCTGTCGCAGACAAATCATTGGGGCCGCGACGTCTTCGCGCTCGCTGTCGCCATCCAGAATCTGCTGTGGGGTATCGGACAGCCCTTCGCCGGTGGAATAGCCGACCGTTTCGGCACCAACCGCGTGCTCTGCGTCGGTGCCGTTCTGTACGCGCTCGGCCTTGCGATCATGTCGCAGTCAACGACTCCTGAGACGCTTGATCTCTCCGCGGGGGTGCTGATCGGCCTTGGATTGTCTGGCTGCTCGTTCAACATCGTGCTCGGCGCATTTGGCAAGTTGCTGCCGGAAAAATGGCGGTCGCTTGCGTTCGGCGCAGGCACTGCTGCGGGTTCGTTTGGGCAATTCCTTTACTCGCCGATCGCTGTCGCGCTGATGGACAAATTCGGCTGGCAGGAAGCGCTGCTGATTTTCGGCAGCGTCACGCTGTTGATTCTGCCGCTCTCGCTCGCCCTTGCGACGCCCACCGCGCCTGCAGGAACGGTGGCGGCTGCGAAGCCAACGCAGTCTGCGCGACAGGCATTCGCGGAAGCCTTCGGCCATCGCAGTTATGTTCTGCTGGTGCTTGGCTTCTTCACCTGCGGCTTTCAACTCGCCTTCATAACGGTGCATCTGCCGTCCTATTTGATCGATCGTGGTCTCTCGGCGGAAATCGGCGGCTGGACGCTCGCGGTTATCGGCATGTTCAACATTATCGGCTCGTTGGGCTCAGGCTGGCTCAGCAACCGGATGCCCAAGCGTTATCTTCTTTCGTTCATCTATTTCATTCGGGCGGCCGCGATCATCGCCTTTATCATGCTGCCGGCGAGCCCGGTGGCGACGCTGGTTTTCGGCGCCGTCACTGGCCTGATGTGGCTATCGACGGTACCGCCGACCTCGGCGCTGGTCGCGGTCATGTTCGGCACGCGCTGGCTCGCGATGTTGTTCGGCTTTGCCTTCTTCAGTCACCAGGTCGGCGGCTTTCTCGGCGTGCTGATCGGCGGCATCGCATTCGAGCGCACCGGCTCCTACGACCTGGTCTGGTGGCTGTCAGTGTTGTTCGGAGTGCTTTCGGCTGTGATCAACCTGCCGATCGTCGAGAAACCGGTCGCACGCCTCGCCATGGCGCCGGCCTGAAGCGCTTGCGCAGCGGCCCCGCCCGCGTCATGAATGCCGGGGTTTAACCGGCGAGGGCAGGCGTGGCAGCATTCAAGGCGATCGTCATCGAGAAGACGGACAGTGGCACCAAGGCGGCGCTCGCTGATTTCGATGAGGCCAATCTGATGGACGGTGACGTCACCGATGATCGCGGGCATCGACTTCGCGGGTACGGTTGAGTCATCGACCAACGCCGGTTGGAAGCGTGGCGACAAGGTCATCCTCAACGGCTGGGGTTGCGGCGAGAGCCATCTCGGCGCTTACGGCGAGAAGGCGCGGGTGGAAGGCGACTGGCTGGTACCGTTGCCCAAGACCATGGGCGCGCGCGAGGCCATGGCAATCGGCACCGCCGGCTACACGGCAATGCTTGCGGTCATGGCACTGGAACGGCATGGCCTCACGCCGCAAAACGGACCGATCGCGGTCACGGGCGCAGCAGGCGGCGTCGGATCGGTTGCGATTGCCATTCTTGCCAAGCGCGGCTTTGCGGTTCATGCCGTGACAGGACGGACGCAAGAGGCCGATTACCTGACGGGGCTGGGCGCCGCCGAGATCATCGACCGAAAGGAGCTTGCGGGACCGGCCAAACCACTTGCCAAAGAGCGTTGGGCTGGCGCCGTCGATGCGGTGGGTTCCACCACGCTTGCCAATTTGCTCTCCATGACCCGCTATGGAGGGGCGGTGGCGGCCTGCGGTCTAGCCGGTGGTATGGACCTGCCTGCTTCAGTCGCTCCCTTTATTCTGCGTGGGGTGTGTCTTTATGGCATCGACTCCGTGATGTGTCCCATCGAGCGCCGGCGGGACGCCTGGAAACGCCTGGAAACCGATCTGGACCGCCAAAAACTGGCTATGATGACCCGTGAAATCGGGCTTTCGGACGTATTTGGGGTGGCTCCGGAGATCCTCTCGGGTCAGGTCCGCGGCCGGATCGTGGTCAAGGTCGGGTAAACGCGTTCAGGATTTGTCGACGAAAGGCGTGCATAATTTGTAAGGGCTAAAAATCGGCCCAAATGTGCTGTAGTTTGTTGCGTCAGTCGGAGTACAGGAAATGCTTCGTGGTTTCGTATTGACGGCCGGCCTGTTGGCCGCGCTGCCGGCGGTAGCCGGTGACATGAGCGCCGAGGATGCCCGCCGGTTCGTCATCGGCAAGATGTTCAACTATAGTTGCTTCGAAGGCACGCGCGGACAGGGTCGCGTGAATTCAGACGGCTCGGTCGCCGGGTCCATCCAGTTCCAGGGGTCCGGTCCGGTGCGCTATGCGCATCTTCCAGCCAATACGCTCCAGGTGAAGGGCGAGTCTGTTTGCGCCTCGCTGCAGGGCATGATGATCCAGCCGTGTTTCAACCTCGAGCGCATAAGCGACAACAGCTTCCGTGGATCGATCTCGGGGCTGGGCTTTGCCTATTGTGAGTTCACAAGGTATGGCGGGCGCACGACCGTGGCTCACAGCGTATACCGTACGAACAGCGCCCGTCCGTTGGGGCTGCGCCCGTCGCTCGCCGCCGACAATAATAACTGACCTTCATCCTTTTGCCGGGAAGATCATGCACGTGGTTGTGGCGTGTGCGTAAAGCTTTCCGGCCCGATCCTTGAGATCGCCTTCTGAGGTTGCGAGCGTGCGGCCGCGATGCACGATGCGTCCTTCCGCACGCAACGGCCCCGTGTCCTTGGTGATCGGGCGCACCAGATTGAATTTGAGTTCGAGTGTCGTCCACGTATCACCTTTCGCGATGGTGGAAAAAATGGCGCACCCGAGTGCGGAATCCAGCAAGGTTGCGGCAAAGCCGCCATGGACTGTGCCGATCGGATTGTAGTGCCGGAATTCGGGCACGCCCTCAAACACGGCGCGGCCCTGCTCGGCTTCAGTCAAGTGAAAGCCCATCACCTCGCTGATTGGCGGGTTGGGCACCGTGCCATCGATAATCGCCCTCAGGAAGCCAAGTCCGTCATATGATTTGAGGATGTCCGGCGTGACGACGCCGTAACTCTTTTTGCTCACGCTGGCCCCCGCATCTGACTGCTGCCTTCTAGCTTACCCCGTCAGGCGATCTCGAGCCGAAAGGGATCGCCTTCCGTCGCCGCATCTCCGGGACCAATGGCCTCGATCGCGTGCACCATGCGGCCATCCCGTTTGAGCAGACGGTCAGCGATCGAGACGATCCGTGCATTCGGGTGCGCCGTGCGCGATGCGCGGCGAATGTCCCAGGCAATTTGCGTCTCGTCGCGCTTCGGATTGAGCGCGCAAGCCGCCACATAAGCGCCGGCAGTCGATCGGCTGATCCCCGCGAAGCAGTGCATCACCATCGGTGTCGCGCGGTCCCAGGCACTAACGAAATCGATGAG
>Ga0335085_10004966_pt1 | contig 21715 bp, 16 predicted proteins | sample Lox_Sample_45_FD_206712 | JGI IMG/M metagenome (GOLD analysis project Ga0335085, IMG submission 206712) | Soil microbial communities from Loxahatchee National Wildlife Refuge, Florida, United States - Lox_Sample_4.5 | ecosystem: Environmental > Terrestrial > Soil > Wetlands | place: USA...
TCAAAGGAAGTTCCGTAAATTGTGTCAATCTGTGTATCTGCTTTCTGAAGGGCACTCGCGAAATGCATTCAGAAACGCAGTCCACGAAGAAGTGTCTATGCCTATCAAGTTTGTCATTTCGAGCGCAGCGAGAAATCCATCTCGCGGCAACTCATCTCAGGCGCTTCTATTACAGCACCGTGTTTCTCAAACGCTGATAACGGAAACGAGTAAAGGCGGGGTTAAGATCAGTCTTGGATCTGCCGCACCACTAACAAGCCGTGGCCGTAGCGTTAGATTGATTATACCACCCGGCCAGCAGCTCGCTCAGGAGGAGCCTCAGTGGTAACCGGCATACCTCAGAAGTCGTGAAAATCCAGCCCGACGGGTTGTCCGAATTCGTCCACTTCGGCTTGATTGCCTGGTTCGTCTTTTTCGGTCGGAAGATTTCCTTCCTTCTTTTGCAGGCGTTTCTGGGCTTTATCGGCCGCCCGTTGCTGACGTGCCATCTCTTTCTGGCGCTTCTGGAATGATGGTCGGGAATTTGCCATTAGTCATTAGATTAACAGAGTCACCGAAGGTCGCGAAACCCGAGTTGCTTCTATCGGCTCAGGACTTGGCCTTGCTCGCGATCCACTGGTCTACCTGCGATTCCAGCACATCCAGAGGCAAGGCGCTGTTCGACAGCACCTCGTCGTGGAAAGCCTTCAAATCGAACTTGGGGCCGAGATCCTTCTGGGCCTTGGCACGCAGCTCAAGAATCTTCAACTGACCGATCTTGTACGCCAGCGCTTGCCCGGGCCACGCGATGTAGCGATCGACTTCCGTGTCGATGTTGCGGTCGTCCATCGCCGTGTATTGGTGGAAGTAGTCGATCATTTGCTGCCGTGACCAGTGCTGCGAGTGCACGCCGGTGTCGATCACCAGCCGGATTGCGCGCCACATCTCGTTCTCCAGGCGGCCGTAGTCGCTGTACGGATCCTTGTAGAACCCGATCTCCTTGCCGAGTCGCTCCGAGTACAGCGCCCAGCCTTCAACAAACGCGGTATATCCGGCATTTTTGCGAAAGTTAGGTATGTCGGGCAGTTCCTGTCCGATCGAAATCTGCAAATGATGTCCGGGAATTCCCTCGTGATAGGCGATCGCCTCGACGTTCAGCAGCAGGCGCTTCGTGGGATCCGATTCGTTCACGTTGATGTGTCCCGGACGCGAGCCGTCCATCGCTCCCGGAGAATAGTCGGCGGGCACGGCGTCTTTCGCGCGCGAAGCTTCCATCGGAATGACTTCCACCTTGTTCTTCGGAAGACGACCGAACAGCTTCGGCAGTTCCGGCTCCATGCCATTGACGTAGCCTTTGTACAGATCGAGCAGTTGTTGTCCCGACTTCGCATACAAGTCGCGATCAGCAGCGATGTGCTCGTGGAAGCTCTTCAGGTCCTTGTAACCGAAACGTTCGGCCACCGCGAGCATCTGCTTTTCTGTCTCGGCCACCTGCTTCAAACCAAGCTCGTGGATCTGCTCTGCGGTCATGTTCGTGGTCGTGCTGCGGCGGATGTCAAATTCGTACCGTTCCTTGCCATCCGGGAGCGCCCAGATGCCGGGTTCGGTGCGGCCTTGCGGCGCGTATTCGGTCTTCACGAATTCCGCGAACCTGGCATAGGCGGGCAGAACCTCGTTGTCGATGGCGTCCAGCATTTCTTTCTTCAAGCGCGCCTGATCCTCGGCGTTCACGCTCGCCGGAAACGACTTCAGCGGCTTCGCCAGCGGGCTATCTTCGCCTTTCTTTTCGAAGATTGCCTGCGCCTGCCCGGCGACTTTCTCCAGCAGATACTTGGGCGGCATCAGGTGGTCTTTCATGCCGAGACGCATGTTCGCCGTCACCTGGTCGAACACCCTCGGCATCTGGTGCAGCCGCGAGATGTAGTTTTCGTAGTCCTTGGTGTTGTGGAATGGCGAGACGATCGGCAGTTCGGGGAAGAAGAGATGCGGGCCGTTCATCTGGTTCACCGGCATCTCCCAATCCTTGAAACGCGCGCCTTCGACGCGCATCTGGAGTCGCCGGATCATCAGCTGCCGGTTGAGCACATCCTGGCCGGCAAGGCTCTTTTCCGCGACAGCCTCAAATTGCTTTAGGAAGTCGCGCGCCCGGTCCACCTGCTTGAGAGCGAACTCGGCGGAATAGTCGCTGAGCCGATCGTTGAAGCGGTTATCCCCGAGATCGGTGGCGTACTCCGGGCTGCTCTCCATCTCCCATTCCCACTCCTGATCCAGCAGGGCGGCGAGTTGAGCGTGACCGTTATTCGTCTTCGCGGCAGGGGTTGATTGCGCCATCAGCGCATACGAGTTCACCAGCAGGAAGAGACTCAAGAGCAGAGAAGCACCGCTACGAATCATCAGATGTCTCGTTTTCCAGAGAATGACTTGCGTTTAGTGCACGCCTTCATCGTGCACGGAAGCATATCCGAAGTATTTGCGGATGCCGACCAAGGTTGAGCGGCCCCAAGGTCCATTCGGGCCAAGATATCCGGGTCCCACGGCGCTCGATCCGATCTGCTGGAACTGGAAGTGCTGGGTGACTCTCATTTCGAAGCGCCGGCCAAGATCGATCGCCGCTCCCCACTGCCGCTCCCAGCCGATCGGGTCCATCGACCACGTGTAACTATACTGTGGCACCGTATGACCGAAAAGAAATGTCGGCGCGGCAAAGAGCTTGAGCCGCCGCATGTACGGCTTGCCGAACGGGCGAAGCTCGATCTGCCCGGTCATAACATAGCGGGCGAATGCCGAGCACTGCGAGTTCGCGCCGCCGTAATTTCCCGAATTCGCGGCGCAAAGGTTGGGATCGGGCTCGTTATGTGGAGGTGCAATGTCGAACTCGGCGTACCCGTAGATCCAGTCTTTGCTGGGGAAGAAAAATCGTGGCTGCGGCCTTTCGTTGCTAGTAGAAGTAACGGCCTTCATCGGAACAACGGCTTTCACTGGCGCCGCACCGCCAGTTTCGGTTTCGGTTAACGTTTGTCCTGTCACAAGGCAGGGTAGGAGTACCAAACACATCAGGACCCACACTCGCATGATCTAGCCTCCGCAGTAGTCACTGATATTCAAATCTCTCAATCGACTGCACTGCAGGCGCGAGTCATGCGATCCCGCGAATATCGCCCTTCGAACGTCGCATGACAGGAATTGCGAATTGCGCCGATTTCGCGCCATCGGAATATTAGGGCCTATCGACGACAATTCACTGGTGACGTCCGTACCCGTTGATATTTTGATAGCAGTTGAAATCGCGTGAGATAGTACCACGCCTCATTTGGCGGACCGTGAGGCCAGAATCGATTTGTCTACATCACGTAGTTTTCGACACTCGGGTCGACGCGCAATGGTCGGTGGTGAGTCGTTTCGGCTACTTCTGACCGGCGTTCAATTGCAGCAATAGCTGTTTCAGGTGTTCGAGTTTCTGTCCAGCCTCGCCAAGTTTGCCTTCGGCCGTCAGGCGCTGATAATCCTCCAGGTCCTTTGCTGCCTGGGCGATCCGCGGATCGACAGTCGGGCTGGGTTGCGAAGGTGCGGCCGCACCCGGTGCCTGCGGGGATGGCGCTACGGCTTCTTCTGTCGTGGGAGCTGCGTTCCCGAAGAGCTGCGCGAGTGCCTCCTGATAGGTGGGCGCGTAGGCGAGTTTGTCCTGAAGCGCGAGCACAACCAGGCGCAACTCGGGCATGGGACTGCTCTGGGCCTGGAGGTAGATCGGTTCGGCGTAGAGGAGAGCTTTGCCGATCGGGATGACCAGTAGCGTCCCGCGTCGCACGTGCGAACCCTGCTGGTTCCACAGCGTGAGCTGTCCCGAGAGCTGCGCGTTCTGGTCGATGCGCGCTTCCACTTGCAATGGCCCATCGACAAGCTTGGTCTTCGGGAAGTTGAAGGCGATGGCAGTCCCATAATTCGCGCCGTCGCTACGACCGGCGATCCATCCGATCAGGTTGTTGCGATTAGCCGGCGTGAACGGAAGGATTTCCACGAACTCCTCCGTAGGCTCACCCGGCAACCGCATCAGCACGTAATTCGGCTGTATCGCCTGTGTTTGCTGGCCTCCATTGCCGGTGACTTCGCTGGCGATGTTCCACAAATCCTCGCGGTTGTAGAACACTTCGGGATCGGTCATGTGGTAGAGCGCGTAAACCTGCGCCTGCATGGCCAGCAGCAGTTCGGGATAGCGCACGTGTTTGCGAAGGTCGGGGGACATCGCCGACGCGTCTTTGAACAACGCAGGGAAGATATTGCGATAGGCGTTGATGATGGGGTCGTTTGGATCGAAGACGTAGAAGGTGGTGGTGCCGTTGTAGGCATCGACCACGACCTTCACGCTGTTGCGCATGTAGCTGACGGAATTGTCGCCAAACTGATAATGACTCGAGTAGGGATAGCTGTCGGAGGTGGTGTAAGCGTCCAGCATCCAGTAAAGGCGGCCATTGTCGCCGAGCACGATGTAGGGATCGGGCTCGTAGGTCAGGAAGGGTGCCAGCGTATTGACGCGCTTCATGATGCTTCGGCGCATCAGCAAGCGGCTTTCGCTGTTCACGTCGTCGCTGAACGGAAGCTTGCCGAGATCGTCGCGACCCATAGCGAGCAGGATGCGCCGCAGCATTCCACCAATGACGATTCCGCCCGTGCCTTCGTAGGTCGTGAAATTGTTCGCCTGTCCCTGTGGATAGTTGAATTCCTTCTGCCGCGTCTTCACGTAGACATCGGTGTTAGTCAGTTCGCCGAAATAGATTTCGGGCTGCTTCACCTGAAGGCTCGGAATCGTGCTCTGGACAGGCATATCGCGCAGCATCAGCGCCGGCAGGCCTTCCGGCGTGAATCCGTTGACCGAATTCATGGTGATGCCGTAGCCGTGCGTGTAGATGAGCTTCTCGTTGATCCAGTTGCGGCTGCTCTCGGGAAGCTTGTCGATATTCAGTTCGCGCGGGGCAAGCATGACTTCGCGCAATTGGCCGTCGATCACGTAGCGGTCGATGTCGATGTCGGGGAAGTCATAATACGTGCGGATTTCCTGGATCTGCCGCAGCGTATCCTGGAGCGCGCGCCAATCCCACAGGCGAATGTTCTGCAACGTGCCCTGGTTGTGCTCTGGATCGGCGGCCGCGACCGTAGTTTCGGCGGGAAACTCGTGCATACTGACGCGATCGAGGTCGAACGCCTGCCGCGTCATCTGGATGTTGTTCCGGATGTAGGGCTGTTCCCGCACCAGTTCGTTTGGCTTCACGATGAAACTGCTGACGTACCACGCCGCAACCTGCACGACGAAGTAGCAGACGACGGCCGGAAGGACCGCCATCACGAACCGGCGGGTCCCACCTCGGCCAAACGCGTTGGATGCCGCGATCAGCGCACCAATTACGAGAGCGACACAGATCACCAGCAGGCCGGGCAGATTGACGTGCGCGTCGGTGTAAGTGACTCCGCTGAAGACGGTGTGGTCGGTCATAATCTGGCCGAAGCGGCCGAGATAGACCTGTGCCGCGACCATCAACAACAGAAAAGCGAAGGTCAGCGACAGGCCACGCCATGGCAGGGGCGTGCGAATCCCGCGCGGCATCTGCAGAGCGCGCGCACCGCCGCTCACGAGAAGAAAGAATCCAGCCGCGCCGGTCGTGATCACGGCCAGCACCGTCAGCCATCCGGCGAGCAAATTCCATGCCGGGAGAGTGAATAGATAGAAGTTGAGTGGACGGCCGAAGATCGGGTCGGCGCCGCCGGTGCCGGGAGCGTTCCAGTACAGCGCGAAGGTCGGCCACTGCGCGGTCATCACAGCGCCGGTCACAAACGCCACGAACAGCGACGCCGCAGCCGCGATCACGCGCAGGATACGTCCTACCGGTAACTGGATCGGCTGCTGGCCTACATAGATGGTGTGGCCATCGCTGTAATCGTCGGACGGCTTTGGCTTGAGCGCGAGGAACGCGCCGTAAAGCACCAGGAACGTCACCGCCGTGAAGGCGCAGAAGACCGTCGATTGCAGCCGCAGCGTCTTCCAGAACACCGAGGCGTAACCGAGCGACCCGAACCAAAGCGAATCGACGTAGTAAGAGAGCCAGGTCCGACCGCCGAATAGAATGATGACAAGAATGATGAGGATGGCTAGAAACCAGCGGCTATGACGTACCGGATGGTCGGAGGGTGGCATTGGTCTATGCGATCGCGGCCAATGAACTGGATCGGGCATCACGAACCTCACCGTACAGCATACGCTTACGCGCGGTTCGTAGTTCAGCGAGGGACGAAGCCGGATTTCGCGGTTCAGCGACCTTCGTAAGGCCAGCCCCTTAACCAGTTGGTCGATTTCCCGTTTTGAGTCATTGACGGAAACGCTTTGCCGGATGGAAACTTCCAATACTCCACCTGGAAGCTCTGACGGCGGTGCGGAGCCGCTGCCGAGGATTCACGGCGAGAGGGAGATTGTGTTCCAAGAAGACGCAGTTCATCCTTTGCCTAGGACCAGGAAACAAGAATAATGCCCAGCACAAACGTTGCGTCGAGCACGCCTGTAACTACGAACGCCCCACAAAAGACCGATTACGGCGCCATGGCGATGGTGACCACACTCTTCTTCGCCTGGGGATTTCTCACCTGTCTTAATGACATTCTGATTCCGCACCTGAAGGGCCTCTTCGATCTCAATTATCGCCAGGCCATGGCGGTTCAGCTCGCGTTCTTTTCTTCGTATTGCGCATTCTCTTATCCATCGGCCAAGATCATCGACTTTCTCGGCTACCAGCGCGCCATGGTCATCGGACTCTGCACCATGGGCGTTGGCGCCCTGCTCTTTATTCCGGCGGCCAGCGCTCCTTCTTATCCACTGTTCCTGGGCGCTCTTATCGTTCTCGCCGCCGGCATGACCGTGCTGCAAACCTCGGCGAACCCTTACGTCGCTGTTCTAGGTCCGCCGCGTACGGCTTCCAGCCGCCTGAACCTAACCCAGGCGTTCAACTCGCTGGGAACGGCGGTTGCGCCGTACTTCGGCAAGACGCTGATTCTCGGCGCGGTGGCCGCTCCGGTCGCCATCGAGGTGCTACGCGCGATGAGCGCGAGCCAACGGCATGCTTATCAGGTAGAACAGGCAAGCGCGGTCAAGACGCCGTATATCGGACTTGGGATTGCCCTTTTCGTCCTTGCGGTCATCATCGGCCTGTTCAAGCTGCCCAAGATCGCGTCAGCGGAAGCTCATGGCCACGCCGAAGGCTCCATCTGGCAGTACCGGCACCTGGTTCTTGGAGCGGTAGGAATTTTCGTTTACGTCGGTGCCGAGGTTTCCATCGGAAGCTTCCTGGTGAACTATTTCAATCGTCCGGAGATTGGAAACCTCAGTCTCGCTGATGCTGCAGGCATGCTGACTTACTACTGGACCGGCGCGATGGTCGGACGCTTCATCGGTTCGGCTGTGCTGCAGAAGCTGAAGCCGGGATTCGTGCTCGGGTTCAACGCGCTGGTCGCGGCGGTGCTGGTGGGAGTCTCGATGTTGACCTTTGGCCACACTGCGATGTGGTCCATCCTGCTGGTCGGCCTGTTTAACTCCATCATGTTCCCGACCATCTTCACCCTCGGCATCGCCGGACTCGGACCGAAGACGGGCGACGGATCCGGACTGCTGATCGCCGCCATCATCGGTGGGGCGATCGTCCCGTACATACAGGGATGGTTTGCCGACATGCCTAGCATCGGCATTCACCACGCGTTCTTCCTGCCGGTGATCTGCTACCTGTACATCGCGTTCTACGGATTCATCGGCTCGAAGCCGAAGCATCTGGCCCAAGCCGCGTAACTGCTTCAGTCGGAAAAAGAAGCTCCTCGGGGATTCCGGGGAGCCTTTTCCATTGCTCGATAAGTTTTCCGTGCGATCTTTAGAATCAGCAACTTACAGGCAATTATAGCAAACAAAGCAGTCGCTGACTCCTGGCTACTTCAGACTCGCCATATCGATCACGAACCGATACTTCACGTCGCTCTTTAACAATCGCTCGTAAGCTTCGTTGACCTTCTGGATCGGAATGATCTCCACATCGGACGTGATGCCGTGCTTGGCGCAGAAGTCGAGCATCTCCTGCGTCTCCTCGATGCCGCCGATCATCGATCCCGAAAAATGACGCCGTTTCGGAATCAGGCTGAACGCCGCGATGTCCATCGGCTTCTCCGGGGCGCCGACCAGCACCAGCGAGCCGTCACGCTTCAGCAGGTTCAACAGCGCGTTCATGTCATGGTTCGCCGAGACGGTGTCGAGGATGAAGTCGAACGTGCCGTTCTGCTTCTCCATTGCCGCCGGATCTTTTGAGATAACAACTTCATCCGCGCCCAGCCGCTTCGCGTCTTCCGTCTTCCCCGGAGACGTGGTGAACAACGTAACCTTCGCGCCCATCGCGTGCGCCAGCTTCAGGCCCATGTGGCCGAGTCCGCCCAGTCCAACGATGCCGACCTTCTGTCCCTTCTGAATCTTCCAGTACCGCAGCGGCGAGTACGTCGTGATACCCGCGCAGAGCAGCGGCGCCACCCCCGGCAGGTTCTTCGTGTCCGGCACGCGCAGCACGAAATGCTCGTCCACGACGATCTGCTTCGAATAGCCGCCGTACGTCATGCCGCCGAGATGGCTGTCGGGGCTGTTGTAGGTGAGGATGACGTTATCGCAGTAGTTTTCGAGATTGTCCTTGCATTGAGGACAGGTGCGGTCCGAATCGACCATGCAGCCGACCGCGGCGTAGTCGCCTTCCTTGAACTTCTTCACGTCCTTGCCGACCTTGGTCACCTTGCCGACGATCTCGTGCCCGGGGACGGCGGGGTAGGTGGTGTTCGTCCACTCATTGCGTGCGGTGTGCAGGTCGGAGTGGCAGACGCCGCAGTAGAGAATCTCGATCTGGACGTCGTGAGCGCCGGGCTGGCGGCGCGTGATGGAAAACGGCGCCAGTTGGTCCTTCGCGCCTTGCGCGGCATAGGCCGGGACAGTAGCGCCCGCATTCTTCCGGGCAAGTTCCTGGTCAGGGTACGTTGTAGTGCTCATGAATTTCTCCTATCGCTTGTAATGGAGCCAAACAGAACGCGGCAGTCAGAGTGGCCGGATGCGCCCGCCGCAAACGAAAAAGTATTGTAGCCGAAACCGCTCCAAGCAACTGATGAACGAGGAAGGCAGAGGATTCGGGAAAAAGCGGTGTTCAGCACTTTAGCGGTCAGCATTTAGTTCAGGGCAGGTCGCACTACGCCAACCTTTGTGACTTGAGATTCCCGCTTCGAAGCCGATCGAAGTAATACCAGGCAAATCCATACGGAAGGAAGGCAAGCAGGATTATTGGAAACATACGCTTTTCGTTCCTGACCACCGTGTATATCAGCCACCATCCACCAATGGGAGGAATAGCGAAGACGCCGATGACGATCGGAACGATCCAGAGAGAATCTGTAACGCCGGGCGTGAATACGGCCCAGAACGCGATTGCGTAGACCACTACTGCCACGATGGCGATTGGGACCGGTTTCATCCAGCGCAGCTCCTTCTAGCACGTAGAGAGTCTACTCGCTCACCACCGCCTTCGTCAGGTTGCGCGGGTTGTCGATGTCGTATCCATTCAGACGCGCCACGTGGTACGCGAAAAGCTGCAGCGGGATGACCTCGGCGATCGGCAGCAGCAGCTCGGGGAACTGCGGCACGAAGATGGTGTGGTCCGCGAGCGAAGCAATTTCGGTGTCGCCCTCGCTGGCGATGGCGAAGATCCGGCCGCCGTGCTTTTTCAGGCTGCTGAGCGTCAGCAAGGTTTTCTTGTAGCGCAGAACGGAGTCCGGATCGGATTCGTCCCGCGTTGCGAGCGCGACGATCGGCATGCCTCCGGCGACCAACGCTTCGGGACCGTGGCGCACTTCGCCGGTCGGATAAGCCTCGGCGTGCGCGTACGAGATTTCTTTGAGCTTCAGCGCGCCTTCGCGGGCGATGGCGTAGTGCACGCCGCGTCCGAGGTAAAGATAACTGGGCGCCTGGCGGTAGTGCTCGGCGCTCTCGGCCGCCAGCGGGTCCCACTGCGGAATCAGGCGCTCGAGTTCTTCGGGCAGACGCAGCAGCGGCTCGATGCGTGCACGGATCCATTCGGAGGTCATGCGTCCGCGGCGGCGAGCGAGATATAAGGCGAACAGGTAGAGCACCGTAACTTGCGTGGTAAAGCTCTTGGTCGCAGGAACGGCCAGCTCGGGTCCGGCCTGGGTGATCAGGTTGGCGCTGGCCTCGCGCGCGATGGTCGATCCGGCAACGTTGCAGATCGCTAGCGTCTTCGCGCCGCGGGCTAGGGCTTCGCGCTGGGCGGCAATGGTGTCCGCGGTCTCGCCCGACTGCGTGATGACGATAACGATCGGATCGGTCTCGGCGTGCGTCGAGCGATAACAGTACTCGCTGGCGTACTCGACATCGACGGCGGTGCCGGAGAGGTCCTCGATCATGATCTCGCCGGCGAGTCCGGCGTGGCGGCTCGATCCGCTGGCGGCGATGATCAGCTTTTTGAATGTGCGCAGCGCCTCTTCGACGTTGAGCAGTTCGTCGCGAAAGATGACGTTATCGGCAACCGCGTGCGCCACGGTGTCGCGGATGGCGCGCGGCTGCTCGTAAATTTCCGAAAGCATCCGATGGGGTTTTTGATCAGCCATGTTCAGTAAACAGTAGACGGTATCCAGTCAGCGAACGCGCAGGTGGATTTATCAATTATCAATAAACAATCAACAATTAACGATTTTAAGCGTGTCCGGTTGCGGCGGCGCGGTTTGACAACAGCACCTTCTCAACCACGAGTCCGTTATGCGCCACGTTGCAGTTTAGTACCTGTCCGCCATTCAGGCGTACCGCCTGCGCCACGCGCTCTTTTGCGCCATCTTTCACCATGAAGACGACGCAGCCACCGCCGCCGGCTCCGCAGACTTTCGCGGCGCGTCCGCCGGCTTTCGCGGCAACCGTGATGAGCTTGTCGATCAGCGGCGTGGAAATGTTGGAGTAGTTGCTGCGGCGGAACTTCCATTCTTCGCGGATCAGCCGCGCGACTTCGCTCCAGTCGGGCTTGGTGATGGCCGAGTACATCGCTTTGGAAATCTCGGCGATGTGATCGCAGTTCTTCACGACTTTCTTGTCGTTGCTGACGTAGGCCTTGAAAACTTCCCAGTTGTTGATCCCCGACTTGCGCGGGACGCCGGTGTATACGAGCAGGAAGCGTTCATCGACCTCGCGCGAGATGTAGGGGAGGGCTTCACGGGTGACGCCGTCGACTTTCAGATGGATGGCGTTGATGCCGCCGTAGAGCGCTGGGTAGTAATCCTGGCAGCCGGTCGGGACGTGCATGGTCTGGGCCTCGACGTTCTGCGCCATCACGCGAAGCTGCTCGTACGGCATGTCTCGGCCGACCAGGCGACAGAGCGCTCCGGCGACAGCGATGGTGAGCGCCGAGGAGCCGGCGAGTCCGGCGCCGACGGGCGAGTCGCAACGCGTGGTGAGCGTGAATCCGCCTTCAGGCTGGAAGTGCTTCACCAGCCGAGCGGCCAGCGCGTGACGATACTGCCGTGCACGGGTGAGCTGCTCGATGTTGGCGAAGCGGTCTTCGCGGCCGGTGTCTTCCGAGACCAGGCGAATCGAGCGGTCTTCATGCGCGGTGATGAGGCACTTCGCCATGATGTCGACGGCGAAGTTGAGTGTGATCGCGCCGGGGTGGAAGAGATACAGAGGCCAAAGGTCGAGCGTGCTGCCGGCAAGGTCGGCGCGACAGGGGGCTTGCGCGGAGATGGTGTAAGTCGGCGACGGCTTTGGCGTTTCCTTCGCAATGGCCGCGGCGTTCCCTTGATCTTTGCTCTGCACGAGATGGATTAGCGTATCCGATTCCATGGTAGCCAACAAGACCTCCTCGCGAGTGAAATTGGGCGAACGTGGCCTAAACTGCTTGCTTTTTCTTGCCTTGCGGGGCCGAAGAGAGGGTGACCGAAGATCCGCGGAGGCATAAGGCGGCTCCGCCCGCAACTCCGGAGTCCGGCCCGTAGCGCGCCAGTTTCATCGGGATGCAGCCGCTTTCCTTGTTCAACGAATACTTCGGCAACTGAAGACGAATCTCCTCGAAGAAGTTCGACATGAGTTCGCCGAGTCCTCCGCCGACGACGATCACCTGCGGTTCGAACAGATCGATGATGTTGCCCATCCAGACGGCCAGCACGTCGGCGGTATCCATCAGCACCGAGGTGGAGACAGGGTCGCCCAGCTTCCAGCCCCGGCCGACACACTCGCTGGTGATGGCCGAGACGTCGCCCTTTGCCAGGTTCAAGAGCGCACGCCCTTTCTTGACATTCGAAGCCACCTTCACCCGCGCGCGTCGCGCGATGCCCGGGCCGGCAGCCATCGACTCAATGCAGCCCGGTTTGCCGCAGTTGCAGTTCACGTCGCCGTGGTAGTCGATCGACATGTGCCCGCCTTCGCCGGCAGCTCCGGTCGGCCCGTGGTAAATGGAGCGGTTCTGCACGATCGCCGTGCCGATGCCCGTGCCGATGCTGGCGTAGAAAACCGAATCGTATCCGGAGGCGGCGCCCCAGAGGGCCTCAGCGAGTCCGGCGGCGTTGGCGTCGTTGTCGATCCAGACGGGAACTTGGCACAGGCGTTCCATCTCACGGCGTAGCGGGTAGTCGGCCCAGCAGGGAAGGTTCACCGCGTTGCGAACGATACCGCTGAACGGATCGACCTGTCCGGGCGAGCTTACGCCGATGCCTGCCAACGGGCGCTTGCCGTTGGTGCTGAGGACTTGATCAAGGACGGCTTTCACGGCGAGCAAGCCTTGCTTGGCGCTGCCCTCCGTGTTCATGGGTCCTTTGGCCGTGGAGAGGATCTCACCCCGGGCGGTCACAATCCCGGCCGAAACCTTGGTGCCGCCGATGTCGACTCCCATGTAGTGGGCATCTTCGGAAGCGGCTTTCTGGGAACGCCTTGCAACGTCGATGGATGGCGCGTCCAAATAGGTCTCCGGCACAGCACGCGGGCAGAGAATTTAGCGGGGCTCGCGATTGGACGAGTTCTAAGGAAAAGCCGTTTGTGGTGTCAAGTTTTTGTGACAGGGGCGCGGGACAGCCTCATGTTTATTGGCTGCAGAAAGGCATTGAACGCGAGTCATTCAGCAACCGCGGTGTGGTTTCCGGATGACCGTTTGGTTGTCGACGGCGTTCCTATTCGTTACCAAATCTCATATTGCGGAGTAGCAACAATCTGTTATCCCGTATTTCCAAAATATGGAAGCGTGGAAGTTCTCCTTTGTCACCAATAACTTGCGGATTGGAACGCCAACTGCAACTTGCGATTGGCTGTATCTCTTTTTTATACGCGAGGGTCAATCGCGATATAAGGATGGCTGACCCCGATCATTCATAACTAAGCCACTGGACGTGAACTGGAATAGTACGCGCTATGCGCAAGTGCGCAGGGGAGCCTCGTCAGGCTCCCTAATTTTTTCTCCTAGGCTGCCGATTCCTGGAATTTTCCACGGCTTTTTCTTCCACGCCAGCGACTAAATGTGCATCGGAATAGGTCAGAAGTTAAGATACTAGCTGAACGATGTCTCTGCACTCTGATCCCATCTGGTACAAAGACGCCATCATCTATGAGTTGCATGTCAGGGCGTTCTACGACAGCGTCACTGATGGAATAGGGGACTTCGGCGGTCTTACCCAAAAGCTTGATTATCTGGAAGATCTTGGCGTCACCGCCATCTGGCTGCTGCCATTCTGCCCGTCGCCGCTGAAAGACGACGGCTACGATATTGCTGACTACACCGACGTTCACCCTTCGTATGGCACGCTGGGTGATTTCCAGAAGTTTCTACGCGAGGCGCACCGCCGGGGCATACGGGTCATCACCGAGCTGGTGCTCAATCACACGTCGGACCAGCACGTCTGGTTTCAGCGCTCCCGCCGTGCCGAGCCGGGGTCGCGGTGGCGGAACTTCTATGTCTGGAGCGATACGCCCGATAAGTATAAGGAAGCACGAATCATCTTCAAGGATTTCGAGACCTCCAACTGGACGTGGGACCCGATCGCTAAGGCCTACTATTGGCACCGCTTCTATTCGCATCAACCAGACCTGAATTGGGACAATCCCGAGGTCCGGGAGGCGATGTTTAACGTCCTCGATTTTTGGTTCGACCTAGGGGTCGACGGACTCCGGCTGGACGCCGTTCCCTACCTGATCGAGAGGGAAGGTACCAGCGGCGAGAACCTGCCGGAGACGCACGATCTCCTGAAGCAAGTCCGCCATCACGTGGACAGCAAGTTCCGCGATCGCATGCTACTCGCGGAGGCCAACCAGTGGCCGGAGGATTCGGTCGAGTACTTCGGCCATGGCGACGAGTGCCACATGGCATTCCACTTTCCGGTGATGCCACGGCTATTCATGGCGCTGCGGATGGAGGATCGCTATCCGATTACGGACATTCTTCGTTTAACGCCGCCGATTCCAGAAAATTGCCAGTGGGCGATGTTCCTGCGCAACCATGACGAGCTGACGCTCGAGATGGTGACGGACGAAGAGCGCGACTACATGTACCGCTCGTATGCGCACGACCGGCAGATGCGGATCAACCTTGGCATCCGCCGCCGACTGGCTCCGCTGCTTGAGAACGATCGCCGCAAGATCGAGCTGATGAACGCGCTGCTGTTCTCGCTTCCCGGCACGCCGGTGATCTATTACGGCGACGAGATCGGGATGGGCGACAATGTCTACCTCGGCGATCGCAATGGTGTCCGTACACCGATGCAGTGGAGCGCCGATCGCAACGCAGGATTCTCTCGCGCCAATCCGCAGAAGCTGTACCTGCCGGTGAACATCGATCCGCAATATCACTACGAAGCCGTCAACGTGGAGGCGCAGTACAACAATCCGCACTCGCTGTTGTGGTGGATGAAGCGCATGATCGCGCAACGCAAACACTTCCATGCGTTCGGGCGGGGAAGCCTGGAGTTTCTGCATCCCGGAAACCGCAAGGTGCTGGCGTTCGTGCGCCAGTACGAAGACGAGCGCGTGCTGGTGGTGGCGAACCTCTCACGCTTTACGCAAAACGTGGAACTTGACCTGCAACGGCACCAGGGAACGATTCCAGTAGAGGTATTCGGGCACAGCCGATTCCCGTCCGTCGGGGACTCGCCTTACTTCCTTTCTCTTGGGCCCTACGCGTTTTACTGGTTCCATCTGCAGCCGAAGGAGGCCAACGCTGAGTCTCTGACATCTGGCACGGACCGAGAGAGCCTTCCAGTGATTCACGCGGAGTCGGTGGAAGGGATTTTCGCTCCCGAGACGCGGGAAGGTATTGCACGACTGCTGCCGCGACTGTTGCCCACTCGCACGTGGTTCCTGGGTCGGAACCGCACCGTGCGTGACGTTACTATCAACGATGCCGTGCCGATGCAGGATGCCTCGGCTTACCTGCTTACCACCGACATCGAGTACACCGACGGCGATCCCGACACGTACCTGCTGACACTCTCGATCACTGCCGGTGAGAAGGCCGAGACGCTCTTGCGCGAGAACCGCGATTCGATCCTGGCGCGTGTTGCCGGAATGCCGGACCAGACGACAATCGTTTACGGAGCCACCCTCGACCGCGAGTTCGCCAACTCAGCACTAACGGCGGTGGTTCGTCGGAAGAAGTACAAGGGCGACATTGGCGTTCTTCAAGGCGGGCATACAAAGGCGTTCCGAGCCGATTGGAAGCGGACCCGCTCAAACTTGGAGCCGCAGCGGATTACAACGGACCAGCCTTACGGGTTGATTCAGTACGGAGAGGATTTCGTCCTGAAGCTGTACCGGCACCTGCAAGCGGGCATCAACCCGGATCGCGAAATCCTAGAATTCCTCACCGAGCACACCGACTTCGCCAATGCTCCGCGGGCGCTAGGATGGTTGGAGTATCGGAACGCGTTCGATCCGACACAGGAATCAACCAGCGTCGGACTGCTAACCTCTTACGTTCGCAACGGCACTAACGGGTGGAAATTCATCCTCGATCACCTCGGGTTGTATTTCGAGCGTGCGTTGGCGATTCCGTCGGAGGATCCGCGGCTGCGCGAATTGGAAACCTCCGGCGACGTATTGTCCACGGCATCGATGCCGCTGCCGGCGTTAATGGCGGATCTGCTGGGAACGTACGCGGAGAAGATCCGCCAACTCGGGCAGAGAATCGCTGAAATGCACGCGGCCTTGAGCAGCCGCCCGGACATTCCGGCGTTCTCGCCGGAGCCTTTCACCGACTTCTACCGCTTCGGCCTTTATCACGGCATCCTGGGACGGGTTAATCGCGTTCTCGACACGCTGCGCAATAACTGCAGTCTGCTTACGGAAGGGGCGAAGCAGGACTGCATGAATCTGATGGGACGCGATGAAGATGTCCGCGCGCTGCTGCACGAACTGCGCGACCAGCGCATCGGGGGTGAGCGCATCCGCATTCACGGCGACATGCACCTGGCACAACTGCAGTTCACCGGCAATGACGTGATCGTGGTGAACTTCGACGGCGATCCTTCACGGCCCATGAGCGAACGGCGCCTGACCCGGTCGGCGCTCCGCGATGTGGCGTGCATGATCCGCTCGCTGCATTATGCGTCCTACGCCGTGTTATTCGGACAGGTGCCGGGCATCGTCGCCGGAGGCGATCAGCAACAGCTCGAAAAATGGGCTGACGTCTGGCGCAACTGGATCAGCGCGCTCTTCGTGAAGAGCTACTTTGAGACAGCGGGCGACCGGTCTTTTGTTCCGCCTACCCTGAAGGAGAGGCGAATTCTGCTGCGGGGCTACCTGGTGGAGAAGTGCCTGCGCGAGATCACGCACGAGCTTGCCTACCGGCCCAACTGGCTGAGGATTCCGGTCCGCGGGCTGCTGGATCACCTCCAACGCCAGACCGAACCTGTTTAGGCAGCTTTGTCTTCGTTTTTTTCACTCCGGCGGTTGCGTGTCCCGCGAATTTCCACCACGTTGCCTTCGAGTTCATGTTCCAGGCGTGACAGGCTCCGGCGGATGTCCCGCAACTCGGCTTCCAGCAAGCTATGTACGTGCTTGCGGGAGTTCTTCTGCGGGCGATGGCACAGCGGGGGCCGTGGGTTCGGTTCGCGTTGATTCATCTGCTTGGACGAGAGCATATCTTCTTGCGTCAATGAGCTGGCGATTAACGCATGAGATAGAAAGAGGCAGATTGTCCCTGAAGCGCACAGGCCTGCGAGAAAAATTTCGCGCTGATCGTAACTGCAGATTAGCTCCGGAGTTTAGGCAACATTGGCAGGATTTTCGGCTTCAGCGGCCTGTTCGGAGGTACCTGCATTCTCGGGCGCTGGCCGTTTTTCCAGCACGGGTTTGAGCGCTGTGACCAGTTCCTGCCCTGCATCAGGCTCGCTCTGTTCCACCTCTGTCAGCGGTACGTCTTCGGCGGCTTCGGGAAGATGAACGTGCAGCTCGGCCAGATCTTTTTCGAAATCGCGAACAAATTCAAAGTCGTCCTCCGAGATGACGGTGTTCCGCACAGGGTGCATGACGGCGTTGCGAATGCGATTGAGTCGGAGCAGTCTCTCCAGCACGTCCTTTTTCTGGTTCAGCAACGCTTTCGGCATGTACTTGCTGAGGACAGGCCAGCGCTTGTCGAGGATCTCGCGCAGGTTAATCAGATGAGTGTAACGGTAGGGTTCGTCGGCCGGTTCGGGGTCTTTCTCCAGCAACGCGGCGCATTCGGCGCGGATGTTGTCCGGGACGCCGCCTCGCCACCATTGTTCTTCGCCGAACTCGGCTACGAAGCCCTGCTTGATGAAGTTGTGCAGGCGGACCTCAACCGACCGGACGAGTTCGTACATATCCCCGAGCACGACCCGGGCGCGCCGGTAGTGGACGTAAATGCTGACGTCGCTCCGGTCGGCGGAGACGCCCTGCGCCCTCAGCTCGCGGGCAATCGCCGCTGTGTTGGTCGAGCCTGTCTTCTCGATCGCCTGCTCGATCGCGGCGCGGACCTCCCGTGGCAGGGAAAAGGCAATGTCCGACCGGCGCAGTTCGCCTTCGCCGATTTTCAGGGTCAGATACCGCATGACCACGGCGGGTGATGCGCCCACTTGGCGGGCGATTTCACTGGGCGGATAGCCCTTTCGTAACAGTTCGGCGGCCTGTTGTTGTTTTGGCATCAAACACGTTGGATGCAGAAACTCGCTTTTTCACTACCCATAAAGCGAAGAACGAGAGAAGATGTTGCGGCGCAGGTCCTCCTCCAGCCATTTTCGAAACAAACGGGGAAATAAGTGTCCGCCACTCCCAAGCCGGGCAAACTGGAACTTTCGCCCCCCGATTCACAGGGGCAGTCCGAGGCTTCACCTAAACATCCGCAACATCAGGTCAGTCCGGTGCTAGCGCTCTCGCGCCGCTTCATGGAGAACGCACTGGTCAACGTTCGGGACAAGGCAGTAGTCGGCGTCGGCTACGCGCTCGACCACGAAATCCTGCGCCTGCATACACGCGGAGCCCGGGCCGTCGAGGCTCGTTTCTCTCCCGAGGCCTTCGGTGAACCACAAGAAGGAGTTGAGCCGATCCGCGTCGAGGAACCGGACATCGGTCTGGCGGACACGATCCTGTGCTGTTTCGCCATCAGTTATGTCGCCGACTTGAAACCGTTCGCGGAGGCTCTGGCCGGCCTGGTAGTGCCGGGCGCCGACCTTTTGTTGCTGGACCTTCATCCGGAGGCCGACCGCCGTGGCCTGCGAGAGACCCTTGCCCCAGAGGGATTGCCCGCCCATCTTCATCCCAAGATCCATGAGCTCTCGGAGATCCGACAGGCGTTCGACGCGGTTGGCTTCGAGTTGGAAGCGCTGATGGAACCGCGCTTCGGGCATCCCGAAAAACGAATCTTCGAAAGCACCCTGCATCCCGAATTGTTCGAGGAATTGCGACACCTGCCGGCGATTTACATGTTCCAGTTCCGGCGGCGCCTGCTGTCGAGCGATCGCGCGAAACGCCTCAGCTATCGCCGTACCCGTCCACAGGCCTACCACCTGATCGGGGCGAATGTCGCGCTTGGACCGCACACATCGATCCAGGCCGACGTCGTTCTCGAGCCCGACCGCATCCGCGGCATCTACGAGAAACCGGCACAGTCGAAGGCACAACGCTCCGACGGTGACGTGCTGATCGACCTCAGTGGGTACCTATTGCTGCCGGGGATGATCAACGCGCACGATCACCTCGGTTCGGGTATTAACATTCATGCCGACAGCGCCCACGAGGCAGCTCTTTGGATGGGCGCCCTCAAGAACGTGATGAGCGGTGTAACGACCGTGTTACACCACCAACCGCAGGACGCCGTCTGCTTCATGGACGCGTTTCCGATCCGAGTGGTGCGGAATTATGGCTGGGCGGAGACTCTCGATCCCGAAGAGCTGGTGCCGCAGTTCAAAGCGACTCCACCGGATGCGCCATTCCTGCTTCACCTGGCTTCCCGCACGCCCGAGGAGGCAAAGGAGAAAGTCTCGGAGCTGCAGCAGTTGGGCATCATCACCGATCGGACCGTAGTGATTCACGGCGGCGGGCTCGACAGCGAGGTGCTCAACATCCTGCACCGGGCTGGCGCTTCGCAGGTGTGGTGTCCCTCGGCGATTATGGCCGGAGACTCGCAGGTCGATCCGGCTTCTGTTATTTCGAACCACCGCATCGCCCTCGGGACCGCTTACTCGGAAGAAACATCGCGCGACATCTTCGAGGAGATCCAGAACGCACTGGCACTCGGCGTTCCACCCGAAGCGCTCTACTCGATGGTTACTACGCGGCCGTGCAGCATCCTGCGATTGAGGAACGGGGAAGGCCGCATCGTTGCGGGGACGCCTGCCGACATGATCGCCGTGGTACACGACGGTGCGACTCCCGCCGAAGCACTATGTGCCGCAGATGCACATTCACTGGAAGCGATCCTGCTCGGCGGACGCCCAATTGTCGCGACCGACTCCATGATGCAACGGATTCCCGCAAGCTGGCGGCAAGGGTTGGAGTCGATCCGATTCGACGGGACTCAACGCTGGATTCGCTGGCAACTGCAGCGCCTGATCCGCAACCTCGTCGACCGCGCAGGGAGTCCACAGCTGGCGGGGAAGACCCTGACGGTTTAGGGCTTACGCGCGCCACTGAAAGCAAAGGTTGAAGCCATCGGGGTCGTGGAGGTAGAGCTGCTTCATGCCGTACGGAGCAACCTTCGGCGGATCGATGGCGATCCCTTTTGCCCGCAGTTGTGAGTACACGGCGTCCACATCGCGAGCCCCGAAGTACAACGCGGTGTCACCGTGGGCGGATAGGCGGCGCGGGTCCGGCGCGAACGGTCGCGAATCGTACTCATAGGCAGTGTTCAGCATGAGGTCAACGGAGTTGAGCCGCAGCCACACCCAGTTGTGATTCGGGGCGGTGGTGTTGTCGTCGGCCTGGACGATTTCAAACCCGAGCACATCGCAGTAAAACTTGAGCGATGTCGCCATGTCGAATACAGCTAGCAGCGGCGTCATGCCTTCGATGGGAATGGGCATGGAGGACTCCAGCATCTGAAGTCCTGCCAGTGTACTAGTCGGGTCTGCCCATTAGAAGCGCACCTGCGTATCCTCGGTCCGCGACAGGTGGATGCTCTCGATGAAACGCACCTTGCCCGTTTTCAGCGTCATGACCACTGACGATGTGCGAACGCCTTCGCCGAAGAAGCGTACACCCTTCATGATCGGGCCTTCGGTTACGCCGGTCGCGGTAAAAATGATCTGCTCGCCAGGCGCGAGTTCGTCGGCGGTGTAAATCTTGCTCACATCCTTGATGCCCATTTTGTGGACGCGTTCGACCTGCTCCGGCGTCACGATCAGGCGGCCGAGCATGTAGCCGTTCAGACAGCGGATGGCAGCGGCGGTGATCACGCCCTCGGGCGCGCCGCCCGATCCCATGACCCCATGAACGCCGGTTCCGCGAACCGCTGCGGTGATACCCGCCGAGAGATCGCCGTCTGTAATCAGGCGAATGCGCGCCCCGGCGTGGCGAATATCGTCGATTAATTCCGCGTGCCGCGGACGGTCGAGCACTACGACGACCAGATCATCCACATCACGCTGCAGCGCCTTCGCGATCTGCTTCAGATTGTGCTCAACAGGCGCATCAAGTTCCACGCATCCTTTGCACGCCGGGCCGACAATGATCTTCTGCATGTAACAGTCGGGCGCATGCAGCAGGCCGCCATGCTCGGAAGCTGCCAGAACAGTGATGGCGCCGGGGGCGCCCGTCGCGCACAGGTTGGTGCCTTCGAGCGGATCGACAGCGATGTCGATCTCGGGAACATCGGTGCCATGCTCGAATTCCGCGCCCACGTTCTCGCCGATGTACAGCATGGGCGCCTCGTCGCGCTCGCCTTCCCCAATGACGATGCGTCCGTGCATGGGGACGGTGTCCATGGTGGCGCGCATGGCCTCGGTCGCCAGGCGGTCGGCCTTCTCGCGGTCGCCGGTGCCCATGGTACGGGCGGATTCGATAGCCGCTTTTTCGACCACGCGCAGCAGTTCGAGGGCGAGGTCGCTCTCAATGTTGATGCCGAAATCTTTGGCGTGTTTCACGGGCGGGTTCGTTCCCGGACGGGTCTGCGTGACCATTCGGTGATCCTCCTGTCATTCGGGGCCGTGCTGGGAAAACAGTGAAGTGAAAGCAGCAGCGAGCGATTACAGTCGA
>Ga0335085_10004967_pt1 | contig 21707 bp, 20 predicted proteins | sample Lox_Sample_45_FD_206712 | JGI IMG/M metagenome (GOLD analysis project Ga0335085, IMG submission 206712) | Soil microbial communities from Loxahatchee National Wildlife Refuge, Florida, United States - Lox_Sample_4.5 | ecosystem: Environmental > Terrestrial > Soil > Wetlands | place: USA...
CGACGCCGGCCAGCTTGAGTCCTTCGACCGCCGCGACCCGGACCGCCGCCGGGCGCCGGCGCAGCAACCCGCCCGCGTGCGCCCCCTTGACCAGCGCCTGCACCGCTTCGGGCGACCCGATCAGGCCTAACGCCTTGTAGTACTCCCGTAGCAGCGCGGGGTCGGCCTCGGCGGCGGCGAGCGCGGCGATCGGCATGGCGAGCGCTGGAGCGGCGCGCAGCGCCAGCGAGCCGGCGATCAGGCTGCGCAGCTCGGGACCGCCGGTCTTGAGGACGTTGAGCAGCGGCGTCACCGTGGCGGTCGAGCCGATCTTGGCCAACGCGACCGCCGCGGCGCGCTGGACCCGCGCGTCGGCGTGGCTGAGCAGCCCGGTCAAGTCATGGACCGCCTCGTCGAGCCGCAGCTCCCCGCACAGCTCGGCCACGTTGCGCACCACGAACCACTGCGGGCGGCCCAGCATCTGCACGACGAGCTCGGTGCCCAATGGAATGCCGCGCAGCACGGTCATGTACGCCCGCCGCTCGCGCATCGTGTCGGCCGTCGCCAGCAAGCCGAGCAGCACGTCGGCGCCCTCGGCCCCGGCGCGCTGGAGCAGCACGGTGGCGGCCGGCGCATCGTCGTCGGCCAGGAGCAGCGGCACCACCTGCGCCAGCACGTCCCGCGTCAGGATGCGCTTGAGCGCGATCGCGTAGCTGTTGCGCGGCGAGCCGGCCGGCGCACCCGCCTCGAGCGCGACGGCGGCGGCCAGCGCGCGCGCGGCCTCCGGCGTCTGTCCGTCGGCGAGCGCCGCAGCGAATGCCTGGCCCAACTCGGTGAGCAGATCCAGCGCCTGCCCGCCATGCGGGGCGCCCCGGAGCGCGCGCAGCGCGCGTCCCAGCGCGGAGTCGAGCGGAACCGGCAGGTCGTCATCCGCGGCGGCTGGATCCGGCGGCGCCTCGCCCGCGGGTGCCATCGCCGCCGGCGCGGGCTCCGGCTCAATCGGTTGCTCGATGAACCCGAGGTCGATGATCGTGGGCGCGTTGTTCGAGAGGCTGAGGCGCGGGGCCTTGAGCGGGACATCCGGCACCGTCCAGCCGGGTTCCTCGTCTCTGAACGCGCGCAGATCGTTGGGATCGGCGGCGTCGGCGGTGCTCGCCCGCCGCTGCCCACCCGACTCGCGGCGCGCGGCGCGCACCGACACCGCAATGCCAGCCGCGCCCGCCTCGCGCAGTCGCCGTTCCACGCCGTCGCCGCCGGCATACCCGCCGGGATCGACGGCCAGCGCGCGCATCAGCGTCAGCAACTCACCGGCCGGCGCGCCCCGCGCGATGGTGATCTCCGCGACGCCGTGCGCCTGGAGGAGCGTGACGAGGCCCAGCACGTCGGCTGTCGGCTGGGGGATCGGCGCGTCGTCGATCGCAAGCGCGCCGCCGTTCACGCGGACCGTCGCGGGCGCGAGCGACGTGAGCCCGTACACCGCCCGCAGCGCCGCTTTCTGTTTCGCGACCGCCGGCGGCACCTCGCGCATCACGTGCACGGCATGGGCGAACGACGCCGCGAACAACTGGTGATCGAACATTGGGATGCCCGAGGAGAGACTCGAACTCTCACGCCGTCGCCGGCACGGGATTTTGAGTCCCGCGTGTCTGCCATTCCACCACTCGGGCCGGCCGCTTCAAGCTAACACGCGGCGCGCCCTTCTTCACTATTCGGCGAGCGCGCGGGTCGCGGCGTCGCGAACCTCCCTGTCGGCCTCGGCGGCAAGGCGCTCCAGCGCGGTGCGCGCCGCCGGCCCCGCCAGCGTCAGGCCGGTGATCGCCGCAAGGCGCGTCGCCTGCGTCTTGCGGCTCGCGAACAGGCCGCGCGTGCCCGCGGCCTTCTCCAGCACCTCGACCGCCTCCGTAGTACCGATGCGGCCGAGCGCGCGGCAGTATTCGGTGATCGTCTCCGGCTTGCTCTCCTGCTCCATCCAGTGGCGGATCGGACCGACCAGTGCTCCGGCTTGCGCCCCGCTGATGCTGACGGCGATGAGGCCGCGCATCTCGGGCGTGCCCTCGGCCACGGCGTGCCGCAGCGGCTCGATCGTCGCCGCCGAGCCGATCCGCGCCAGCGCCACGATCGCGGCGCGCCGCACCCGGGCGTCCTCGTGGCGCTCCAGGGCCGAGAGATACGGGGTCGCCGCGTCGAGCCGCAGGTCGCCCACCGCCTCGGCCACGTTGCGGACCACCTGCCACCGCGGGTCGCGCAGCAACCGGAGCGCGCGGTCCACGCCCTTGGGAATGGCTCGCAAGGTCGCCAGGCAGGCGCGGCGCTCGGTGAGCGAGTCGGTCGAGGCCAGCACGCCCACCAGCATGTCCGCAGCGACGTCGCGGCCGCGGCGGATCACCACCGACGCCACGCCCGCGAGGCGTGGATCGGTGAGCGAGGGGACCAGGACCGCGAGGATGTCGCGCTTCAGCGTGCGGTCGAGCACCACGGAGTAGCTGGCGCGCGTGTCGGCGTCGGGGGCGGCCTGCTCGAGGGCGATGAACGCCTCCAGCGACCGCATCGCGTCGCGCAGCCGCTCCTCGCGCGCGGCGACCTCGATCAGCTTGCCGAGCTGGGTGACACGCTGCAGCGCCCCTTCGCCGTACGGGTCGGCTTGCACCGACGCGAGGGCGTCGGCGAGGCCGGGATCGCCGATCGCGAGCGGCGCGTCGAGCTCGCCGGAGGGACGGCTCGCCCGCGCGGGGTCGCGGCCGGTGGCCGTGGCGCGACCGGGCCGCGGCGGCGGAGTGTCGGACGTCTCGAAGCTCGGCACCAGACCGGCCCGGGCGAGGTCGTCCGGGGTCAGCGGCACCGCCTGTTCGGGCCACGCCGTCGGCCGCTCGGCGCCCGCGGTGTCCCACACGTCCACGACGCGCGGCTGCGCCTGCTCGGCCGAGCTGCGCAGGAAGCGATTCCATTCGTCCTTGGCGCGATCGTCCACGTCGGCGCGCTCGAACGCTTCGGCGACGGTGGTGCGGCGGCGCGGCCCGGCGCCTTCCGGCGCGCGCCGGAGGATGATCATGACACGCGTCGAGTCCGCGTCGCGCAGCCGCTCCTTGAGACGCGCCTGGCCCGGCGCGGCCGCCAGACCGCGCAGCATGGCCAGGACCTCGGGCGCCTCCGCGCCCTGCCCGATGATGATTTCCTGGATGCCGTGGGTGGTGAATTGCGCGATCAGCGTCGCCACGTCGGGGCCCACGACCGGGACCGACCACTGGTCCACGGTGAGCGCCCCGTCATAGCACCGGACGGCGGCGGACTTGTGCTCCGTCATGTCCACCAGGGCCTGGAGCGACGCCTGCTGGGCTTCCCCGCCGACGGGCGCGGCGCGCAGGCTGGTCAGCGCGCCCGCCAGGGCATCCGCATACTCGAGCGCGTTGAACATTGGACGCGGGCGCAGTCAGCGGTCGCTGACCGGCCTCCCGAAAATCTCGGCCAGCATCAGCGCGCCTCTGGCGCCGCGCGCCCCGAGGCGCGTCAGCGCCGGCGTCCGCCGCTGCGCCGCCGGCGGCCTGGCCGCTGGGCGAACGGGCGGCTCGGCGGCAACCGCGGCGCGAACCTGAGGTTGCGCGCGCTCGGCTTCGCGGACTGCGTCGTCGCGGGGCGGCGGCGTGGCGCGGCTTACGGCCGCGGGTCGGCGCGCCGCGGCCTCTCGCTCGGCGCGCTTGAGCTCCTCCAGCGCGCGCCCGAGTTGGCCCAACTGCGGGGCCGCCGGCGGCCCGGCGGTGTCGGGCTCGGACGGCGGGCGCTGCGCCACCCGCTTCTTCTTGCTCGCGGCGCCCATGACCATCGCCACGCCCCAGAGGACGAGGATGGGCCAGAAGCCGGTGTCCGCGCGCAGCAGCGTCACCAGGCCCTGCTCAGCTCTGCTTCGGTGCGGGCGCGCCGCTTTCCGTGGCGATCGCCGCGCGCATGTCGGTGTCGGCCTGGAGATTCCGGTAGCGCGCGTAGTCCATGATCCCGAGCTGGCCCCGCCGGAACGCATCGGCGATGGCCAGCGGGATCTGCGCCTCCGACTCCACGACCTTGGCGCGCATTTCCTGGACGCGCGCCACCTGCTCCTGCTCCACGGCCACCGCGAGCGCGCGCCGCTCCTCGGCCTTGGCCTGCGCGATGCGCTTGTCGGCCTCGGCCTGGTCGGTCTGCAGCTGCGCGCCGATGTTCTTGCCCACGTCCACGTCGGCGATGTCGATCGAGAGAATCTCGAACGCGGTGCCGCTGTCGAGACCTTTGGCGAGCACGGTCTTGGAAATGAGGTCCGGATTCTCGAGCACTTTCTTGTGGCTCTCGGCCGAGCCGATGGTGGACACGATGCCCTCGCCGACGCGCGCCAGGATCGTCTCCTCGCCGGCGCCGCCGACCAGCCGGTTGATGTTGGCGCGAATCGTCACCCGCGCGAGCGCGAGCAGCTGGATGCCGTCCTTCGCCATCGCGGCGACCTTCGGCGTCTGGATGACCTTCGGATTGACGCTGACCTGCACGGCCTCGAGCACGTCGCGGCCGGCCAGGTCGATGGCCGACGCCTGCTTGAAGGTCAGGCCGATGCCCGCCTTGTCCGCGGAGATGAGCGCGTCGACCACGCGGTCCACGTTGCCCTGCGAGAGGTAGAGGCTCTCCAGATCGTTGATGTCGAGGTGGAGGCCGGCCTTGGTCGCCTTGATCAGCGGGAACACGATCCGGCGCGGGTCCACCTTGCGGAACCGCATGCCGAACAGCGTGCCGAACGCCACCCGGACGCCCGAGGCGAACGCGGTGATCCACAGGCCGATCGGGATGAAATGGAAGAACAGCGAGATCGCGACGACCGCGCCCAGGACCAGGACGACCAGGATGGGCCCGCCGATGTCGTTCATGACGTCCTCTCGTTAAGCGTTGAGCCGTGCGGCGGGGCGCACCACCACCCGCATGCCGTCCGCGCGGACCACGGTGAGCGGCGTGCCTTTCTGGACGAATTCGCCGTCGGTGGTCACGTCGACCCGCTCGCCGGCGATCTCCGCCGTGCCCACCGGGCGCAGCTCGGTGAGCGACGTGCCGGACTTGCCGACCAGGTCCAGCCGCGCCACGGACGAGACGTAGCCGTCTTCCGCGTTCTGCGCGCCGTGGTGCGTCATGCTTTGCAGTCGCGCGCTCGAGGGAAGATGCCGCGCCACCCCGACGCCGATGGCGCCGAGGATGAGCAAGCCGACGCCCGTGCCGATGAACGCGGGCATGAGCCGCTCATCGGCCGTCATCCGGCCGAGGAGAAACAACGCGAGCCCCGTGCAGACCCCGAACAGGATCACGGTCGCGATGAGGCCGACCTTCGGATGGACCGCCATCAAGCGATCAACCTAGCGCGCGGGCAGCAAAAGCGCGACGGCCGGACTCGCTCCGACCGTCGCGCTGGCGGCGGGGTGCCGGCCTAGTGCAGCGGCGACGACGAGTCGCCCGGCATTCCCCGCCCCATGCCGCCCGGACCGCCGTCGCGCATCATCATCCGGCGCCGGCCGTCCATCGGCCGCGCCATCGGGCCGCCCTGGTGGAACCCGAAGCGGATCTGCTCGATGCGCTGCTGGAGCGCGCGGGCCATGATGAAGTACCGGGCGCGCTGCACCGGCGTGAGGAAGCTCAGGTCATGCAGCAGCTGCACGTCGGACTGCGCCTGCTGCACCCGCAACTGGCCGAGGGCCTCGAGCGAGCGGGACAGGCTGTCGCCGTTGGCGGCCACGCCCGGCTGGAGCTGCTCCATCACCGCGTGGTGCAGGTCCTCTTCGCGCCGGCTCAAGTCGCGGTGCCGGTCCTGATTGGCCCGCTCCGCGGTGCGCAGGCGGTCCATCTGCTGGTCGTTCAGGCCGAGCTCGGATTGCACGCGCTGTGCCCACCGTTCCTCGATCCGCATCCGGAGCTCCTCGGGCCCCATGACCTGCCCGCGGCCGTCCACCATCGGCAACGGGCCGCGCTGGATGACCGAGTCGCGCATCATCGGCGGCGGATTCTGCGCGACCGCGCCGCTCGCCGCCGCCACCGACACCGCCACCATCATGATCGTCGTGCGCTTCATAACGTCCCCTCCTCCGACACCTGCATGGAATCCAGCAAGGCTCGCAGCTCCTGGGTGCTCAACTCTTCCACCGAAGCAGACGTCAGCGGCATCGGAGCGTTAAGCACGCGCACCTCATCGACCGCCTTGTAGAGCGAATCGCTCTGGGACGGCGTCAGCGCGCCGCTCGCGCGCGCGCCCGACGGCCAGGGCAACGACAGGCGCACCGCCGTCACGGTCGGCTGCGCGCGCGGGCCGGCCAGCTTCACCCCGACCACGCCCGCCAGCGCGACGAACGCCACCGACGCCGCCACCTGCACCAGGCGCCGCATCCGGCCCGCGCGCCACCCGAGCGGCGCGACGCCGGCCTCGGCGTCGCGCAGGCGCGCCAGCACCCGCGCCGCCACCCGCTCGGCCACGATGCGCGCCGCGCTGCGGCTCGCCCGCGCCTCCAGGGCCTCGAGCGCGCGCTGCAACTCGGCGGGAAGTTCGTCCTTCACTGGATCCATTGGCGCAACCTCTTCACCGCGTGGTGGTAGTGCACGCGCGCCGCTCCCGCGCTGATATCGAGCGCGCGCGCGATCTCGCTGTAGTCGAGCCCCTGCTGTGCCCGCAGCAGGAACACCTCGCGCTGCAACCGCGCGAGCCTGCCAAGCCCCTCGGCCAGTCGCCCCGCCATCGCGTGCGCTTCGGCTTCGCCCGCCGGATCGGCGGACGGATCGGGCAGGTCGGGCGAAAGGTCGAGGACGGCGCGGCGCTTCCACTGCCGCTGCCGGTCGCGCAGCACGTTCGCCCCGATCGTCAGCAGCCAGGTGCGGAAGCTCGCGCCGCCCCGGAACGTCGCGATGGCGCGGAACGCCTTGAACAGCGCCTCCTGCACCAGGTCTTCCAGGTCGCCGTCCGGCGCGCCCTGCACGGCAAGCCACCGCGCCAGCGCCGCGGTGTGCCGCCGCACCAACTCGGCGGCCGCGGCCTGTTCGCCCGCGACGTACCGGGCGATCAGGTCACCGTCGGACGGAACGACCAGCGCCGGGGCTCCCATATGTCACCAGATCTGACGTGACGCGGAGCCGCGAGTTAAGCGCCGGCGCGCGCCTGGTTCTGATTGATGGACAGCGGAGCGAGGTAGACGGAATGGCGGGCACCGCCGGACGTCTTGGCCCGGTACATCGCCGTGTCGGCGGCGCGGATCAGGTCCTCGGGCAGCGGGCCGGACGACGCGCTGAGCGCCACGCCGATGCTGACGGCGACGCGAATGTCGCCGTGCGACGTCGGGAGCGGCATCTGGAGGCCGCGGAGGACCCGCTCGGCGACCTGCACGGCCTGCGCGACGCCGTCCACCTCCTGGAGCAGGATGGTGAACTCGTCGCCGCCGAACCGCGCCACGCTGTCGCCGGGCCGCACCCACTGCGGCAGCAGCTCGGCGAGGCGCCCGAGCACCTCATCGCCCGCCGCGTGGCCGAGGCGGTCGTTCACGTCCTTGAACTGGTCCACGTCGAGGAACAGGACCGCGAGCTGATGGCGCGGCTGGCGGACCGTCCGCGTCAACTCGCGCGAGAGGCGGTCCAGAAACGCAGCCCGGTTCGGCAATCCGGTCAGCGCGTCGTGCGTGGCCTGGTGGGCGAGCCGCTCTTCCACCGCCTTGCGGTCGCTGATGTCGCGGGCGATGCCCAGAATGCCGAACGGCTCGCCGTGCTCGTCGCGCACCAGCCCTTTGCTGACCAGGAACGTTCGCCGCGACCCGTCGGGCGGCTGCGAGTCCTCGTAGCGCACCGCGTGTCCCTGCACGGCCTCGCGGTCGCTCGCCACATGCCGCTCGGCGACGTCCGGCGGCAACAGTTCCGCGTCGCGCCGGCCGATCAGCGATCCGGAATTCATGCCGAGCTGGTCGGCGCAGGCCTGGTTGGCCAGCAGGTACGCGCCGCCGAGGTCCTTGACCCAGACGGCGTCGGGGCTGCCGTTGACGACGGCGTGCAGCGTGGCGTGGCTGCGCTGCAGCTCCTCTTCGGCCCGCGTCTTCTCGGAGGCGATCCTGGCGCGCTCGCGCGCCGCCTCGCGAATCCCGACGGTGACCATTACGAGTCCGACGATCGCCATCGCGGCGGGCACGGTGGTCCCGATCCAGTGGGGCCCGGGCGTGAACTCGCCGACGACCTCCATCCACAGCGACAGCAGCAGCAGCGCGAGGCCGGCGTTGAGCGCGGCAATGTCGCGCCGCGCCCACAGCGTCAGGCCGAGGACGCCGAGAAAATTGGCGCCCTCGCGCACCACGCCCATGACGTCGACGGGGTGCCCCGACGCCTGCGGAAACGCATAGCGGTAGGCGACGGCCACCAGGACGGCGACAGCCAGACCGACCACGGCGGTCACGGGCGAGACGCCGGCGGCGCCGGCGTCGTGTCCCAGCGTTTGCACGAGCGATGCGCGGGGTGCAGCCGAGTTCATGCGGCCACTAAAATGAGGGGAAAGCCGCACTTGCGCGAGGGGCATCCGAACCCTGATACTTCATTCGAACGATCGTTCGAAGCCCCGGAGGCTCATGCCGACCTACGACCACCGCCGTGACCGCCTGCTTTCGTGCGCCGCAAAGACGTTCGCGCGATTCGGGTATCACCGCACCTCGATGCGCGACCTCGCGAAGGCGAGCGAGATGAGCCTGGCGGGCATGTACTACTACGTCGAGGGCAAAGAGGACCTGCTCTATCAGATTCAGAAATCCTGCTTCGAAGAGGTGACGGCGGGCGCGCGGGCGGCGGTGGCGTCGGAAACGACCCCGGAGAGCCGGCTCGCGGCGTTCATCCGCCATCACGTGACGTTCTTCGCGACCCACATGGCGGAGATGAAGGTGCTCGCGCACGAGGACGCGTCGCTGACCGGCGTGCCGCTGGACGAAGTGCGTCGCCTCAAGAAAACCTACGTGGACCTGTGCGTCGGGCTGCTCGAGGCGCTCGACGGCGTCGCCGCCACGCCGCGCGGCGGCGCCGACGCAGCGCGGCGCCGCGTCGCGGCGTTCACGCTGTTCGGCATGATGAACTGGATGTACACGTGGTACGATCCCAAAGGGCCGGTGAGCGCGAGCGCACTGGCCGACACGATCACCGGGCTGTTCCTGAACGGATACTCCATGGAGGTAGCGACGCGATGACGGCGACTCTGCAGCAGGACAAGGCGACCAGGAAGCTGGTGGACTACTGGACCGAGGGCGGCGTGGCCGTCATTCAGCTCAACGACCCGCCGGCCAACACCTACACGTACGAGATGAACCGCCAGCTCGACGACGCCATTCTCCAGGCGCGGTTCGACGACAACGTCCACGTGATCGTGCTGCGCGGCGCGGGCAACAAGTTCTTCTCCGCCGGCGCCAACATCCAGATGCTCAATACGGTCACGCCGAAGTTCAAGTACTACTTCTGCCTGCACGCCAACGAGATGCTGAGCCGGCTGGAGCAGACGCCCAAGCTGGTGATCGCCGCGCTGAACGGCCACACCGTGGGCGGCGGCCTCGAGATCGCGATGGCGGCCGACCTCCGCTTCGCCCGGAAGGAAGCCGGCAAGATCGGCCTGCCCGAAGTGAACCTCGGCGTGCTGCCGGGCACCGGCGGCACCCAGCGCATGGCCCGGCTCATCGGCAAGGCCAAGGCGATGGAGCTGATGGTCACGGGCACCCAGTTCTCCTTCGATACCGCGAAGGAGATGGGCCTCGTCAACATGGTGATCGACGCCACGCCCGACGACTTCTGGACGCAGGTGCTGGCGTACGCGAACCAGTTCTGCCCGCCCAACAAGGCATCCATGGCCGTGGGGCACATCAAACGCTCGATCCAGTCCGGCCTGGAGGTTCCCTTCGAGTACGGCCTGGCGATCGAGCGCGAGCTGCAGTCGCTGCTGTTCAAGAGCCAGGACGCGAAGGAAGGCATCGGCGCCTACGTCGAGAAGCGCATGGCCACGTTCAAGGCCCAGTAAGTGCGGACCGACTGCTACATCGGCGGGGCATGGGTGCCGGCCCACAGCGGCCGGCGCTTCCCCGTCGAGAATCCGGCCACGGAACAGACGCTCGGCGAGGTCGCGCAGGGCGACGCGGCGGACGTCGACCGCGCCGTCCAGGCGGCGCGCGCCACGTTCGAGTCCGACGCCTGGCGCGCCCTGGCGCCGCGCCAGCGCGGCAAGCTGCTGGCCAAAGCGGCCGACCTGCTCGAGTCGCGGTTAGGCGAGTTCGCCGAACTGGAGACGCGGCAGAACGGCAAGCTGCTGTTCGAGTCGAAGATCGACGTCCAGATGGCGGTCGATACCCTCCGCTACTACGCGGGCTGGGCCGACAAGATCACCGGCGCCACGCTGCCCGTGTCCGGCAACTTCTTCACCTACACGCTCAAGGAGCCGGTCGGCGTGGTGGGCACGATCACGCCGTGGAACTTCCCGCTCAATCTGGCGGTGTGGAAGTTCGGCCCGGCGCTCGCGGCGGGCTGCACGGTGGTGAGCAAGCCGCCGAGCGAGACGCCGCTGACGATCCTGCTGCTGGCCGAAGTCATGGAAGCCGCCGGGTTCCCCGCCGGTGCGTTCAACGTGGTGCCGGGCGGCGGCAGCACAGCCGGGGCGGCGCTGGTCAGGCACCCGGGCGTCGACAAGATCGCGTTCACCGGCTCGACCGAGGTGGGCCGCGGCATCATGAAGGACGCGGCCGACACCGTGAAGCGCGTCACGCTCGAGCTGGGCGGCAAGTCGCCCAACGTGATCTTCGCGGACGCCGACATTCCAAGCGCGGTCAAGGGCGCGCAGAACGGCATCTTCTACGGCAAGGGCGAAGTGTGCGCGGCGGGCTCCCGGCTGGTGGTCGAGCGGTCGGTGCACGATCAGGTGGTCGAGGAACTGGCCGCCCGCGCGAAGAAGCTCACGCCGGGCGACCCGCTCGAGAAGGCGTCGCGACTGGGCGCCGTCGTCTCGAAGAAGCAGCAGCAGACCGTGCTCTCCTACATCGAACAGGGCAAAGCGGAAGGGGCCGCGCTGGTGGCGGGGGGCAAGGCGGCGCAGGTCAACGGGAAAGGCTATTACGTCGAGGCCACCGTGTTCGACCAGGTGGCGCCCGAGATGACCATCGCGCGCGAGGAGATCTTCGGCCCGGTCCTCGCGGTGCTGACCTTCGACGACTTCGAGCAGGGCGTCCAGCTGGCCAACCAGTCCATGTACGGGCTCGCCGCCGGCATCTGGACCAGGGACATCCAGAAGGCGCACCGGGCCGCCCGCGCGATCAAGGCCGGCACCGTGTGGATCAACACCTACAACTTTTACGACCCGGCCGCGCCGTTCGGCGGCTACAAGGCGTCGGGGTTCGGCCGCGACCTCGGCCGCGAAGCGCTCGACGGCTACCTCGAGACCAAATCGGTATGGGTAGCGCTGTAACGGACGCGGTCATCGTCGACGCGGTGCGCACGCCGGTCGGGCGCCATGGCGGCGCGCTCGCGGCGGTGCGGCCCGACGACCTGGCCGCCGTCCCGATCCGCGCGCTGCTCGAGCGCACCCGGCTCGACGCGGCCGGCGTGGACGACGTGATCCTCGGCTGCGCCAACGGCGCCGGCGAGGACAACCGCAACGTGGCACGCATGGCGTCGCTGCTCGCCGGCCTGCCGGTCGAGGTGCCCGGCCAGACCATCAACCGGTTGTGCGGCTCGGGCCTGCAGGCGGTGGCGAGCGCGGCCCAGGCCATCAAGGCGGGCGAGGCGGCGTGCGTGATCGCCGGCGGCGTGGAGTCCATGACCCGCGCCCCGTACGTACAGCTCAAGCAGGCGCAGGCCTGGGCGCGCACCACGCCCGAGTCGGCCGACACGACGGTCGGCTGGCGGTTCGTCAACCCGCGGATGCCGAAGGAATGGACCATCTCGCTGGGCGAGACGGCCGAAGTGGTGGCGGATCGCTGGAAGATCAGCCGCGCGGACCAGGACCGGTTCGCCGCGGAGAGCCAGCGGCGCGCCGCGCGCGCCTGGGGCGAGCGCGCGTTCGCCGCCGAGATCGTGCCCGTGGAAGTCGAGCCCGAACGCCGCCACGGCCGCCAGACCGGCAGCGGCACGGTCAACCGCGACGAGCATCCGCGCCCCGACGTCACCGAGGAATCGCTGGCCCGCCTGGCGCCGGCGTTTCGGCGCGAGGGCGGCACCGTGACGGCGGGCAACAGCAGCGGGATCAACGACGGCGCGGCGGCCCTGCTGGTGCTGTCGCCCGAGGCCGCGCGCGCGCGCGGCCTCACGCCGCTGGCGCGCATCGTAACCACCGCGGTCGCCGGCGTCGCGCCCGACGTCATGGGCATCGGCCCCGTGCCGGCCGTCCGCAAGGCGCTGGCGCGCGCGGGCCTCACCGTCGCCGACCTCGACCTGGTGGAGCTCAACGAGGCGTTCGCCGCGCAAGCGCTGGCCTGCATCCGCGAGCTGGACCTGGACGAGGCGCGGGTCAACGTCTACGGCGGCGCCATCGCCCTCGGCCATCCGTTAGGCGCCTCGGGCGCGCGCATCCTCACCACCCTGGTGCACGCGATGGCGCGGCGCGGCGCGCGCTACGGGTGCGCCACGATGTGCATCGGCGTGGGCCAGGGCATCGCGATGATCGTCGAGCGCGCGCACCGGTGAGCGCCGACCGAAGCGGGGGCGCATCGTCCGACCGCCCGACCGGCGGCTTCGACGCGGTCGCGCTCGACTTCGACGGGCCGGTGGCGACCATCACGCTGAACCGCCCCGCCAAGCTCAACGCGCTCACGGTGCCGATGGTCCGCGAGCTGACCGAGGCGATGGCCCTCGCGACCGGGAGCGCCGCGGTGCGCTGCGTCATCCTTACCGGCGCGGGCCGCGCGTTTTGCGCCGGCGCCGACATCGGCGTGCTTGGCGAATTGCTGGAGCGTCGCGACGCGGCCGCCGGCGCGGCGCTCGTCGACGGATGCCGCCCGCTGTACCGGGTGATGCGCGACGCGCCGCAGCCGATCCTGTGCGCGCTCAATGGCGTGGCCGCGGGCGGCGGCGCCAACCTGGCGCTGGCGTGCGACCTGCGCGTGGCGGCGGACACCGCCGGCCTCGGCGAGGTGTTCGCGAAGCTCGGCCTGCACCCGGATTGGGGCGGCACCTACTTCCTGCCCCGCCTGGTGGGCCCGGCGCGCGCGCTGGAGCTGTTCCTCAGCGCCGAGGTCGTGGACGCGCCCCGGCTGCTCGGGCTGGGCCTGGTCAACCGCGTCGTCGCCGCGGACCGGCTGATGGACGACGCCCGCGCCTGGGCGCGCGCGATCGCGGAGGCGCCGCCTCTCGCCGTGGCGCGGATGAAGCGCGCCGTGTACGCCGGGGAGCATGCGGACCTGGACACGATGCTGACCACCGAGCTGGAGGCGCAGATCGCGTGCTTCGGCTCCGCCGATTTCACCGAAGGGCTGGCCGCGTTTCGCGAGAAGCGCGCACCGCATTTCACCGGACGTTAGGAGACCGCGATGCTCAAGGTTCACACCTTCGATGAGTGGATCGACCTGTTCAAGTCCTGGCAGACCGACATCGGCCTGACCGCCGACGAGCTGCGGACCTTCAAGTTCGACATCAAGTTCGGCGAGCCGGAGGCCGAGTTCATCGAGTTCGGGCACTATCGCGGCCAGCGGAAGTGGCCGACGGTGATGCACATCCCCGATCAGCGCATCCGCGACGCGCTGCTCAATCTCATCGTCTACCAGGGCGACACCGAATTCGCCTCGGTCGAGCAGCAGCGCGCCCTGCTCGAGAACTCCCCGTCGTCCTACGACCTCCAGTCCATCATGCGCGTGATGTGCGAGGAGATGCGCCACGGCTGGCAGATGAGCTACCTGCTGGTCGCGCACTTCGGCGACGAGGGCAAGCGCGAGGCGCAGAAGCTGCTCGAACGCCGCGCCGAAGAGGGCAAGCGGTTGCTCGGCTCCTTCAACGAGCGGGTGGACAACTGGCTCGATTTCTTCACCTACACCCAGTTCATCGACCGCGACGGCAAGTTCCAGCTCAAGATGCTCTCCACGTCGGCGTTCCACCCGCTGGCGCGCTCGATGGGCCCGATGCTCAAGGAGGAGAGCTACCACCTGGGCACCGGCAACAACGGGCTGCTGCGCATCATCAAGGCCGGCCGGATCCCGTCGGAAGTGATCCAGCGGTTCTTCAACAAGTGGGTGCCGACGGCGTTCGACCTGTTCGGAACCGACAACTCCAGCTCGGCGCACTGGGCCTACGAGTGGGGCCTCAAGGGCCGGTTCGACGAGCGCGAGAACCCGCATCCGGCCGAGCGGCAGCACCTGAACGAGGCCTCGCGCGGCCTGTATCGCGACGAGATCGTCCGGCTGGTCGACCGCATGAACGCGCTGATTCCCGACCGCGAGCGGTGGCTGAAGGTGCCCCAGCTCCAGTTCAATCGCCGCATCGGCGTGTGGGGGCACCAGTGCTTCGACGTGGACGGCAACCCGATCAGCGCGGAGCGTTACCAGGATTACCTCACGTCCGTCACACCCAGCGCGGAGGACTACATGCTGCTGCGGTCGCTGATGAAGGAGAGCGACTGGATTCTCGCGAAGAAGAGCGACGGATCGGACAACTAGCGGAGGGCTGAGAGGTGCCGCTCCGGCCACTGGCGATCGCCCACCGCGGGGCGTCCACCGAGGCGGTGGAGAACTCGCTCGCGGCGTTCCGCCTCGCGCCCGCGCGCGGCGCCGACGCGGTCGAGCTGGACGTGCACGCCACCGCGGACGGTGCGCTGGTCGTCCACCACGACGAAACGATCGGGCCGCTGCACATCCCGCACTGTTCCTTCGCGCAGGTGCGCGTGCTGCGCCTCGCCGACGGCGAACCCGTCCCGACCCTGGCCGAGGCGCTGGCCATCATTCACCAGGGCCACCTGACGGCGATGGTTGAGGTCAAATCGCTCGCGCCGCGCTGGGACCACACGTTTCTGGAGACCCTCGCGCACGCGCCGGCGCCCGACCGCGTCGCGGTGCACGGCTTCGACCACCGGATCATCCGCCGGTTGGTGGACCAGCGGCCGGACCTCCCCGCCGGCGTGCTGTCCACGGCCTATCCGGTGGACCCCGTGCGCGTCATGGACGACGCCGGCGCCGACATGCTGTGGCAGGACTGGCAGATGATCGACGAGCCGCTGGTGGCGCGCGTGCACGATGCCGGGTACGTGATCTACGCCTGGACCGTGGACGACCCGCACGACATGCAGCGCCTCCTCGGTCTCGGCGTCGACGGGCTGTGCACCAACCATCCCGAGCGTGCCCGGCGGGCGGTAGATTCCCTGCCCTCGTGACCATCCACCGCATCGTCGTCGTCGGCGCCGGGACCATGGGCCATGGGATCGCCCAGGTCGCGGCCCAGGCCGGCTACGCCGTCGCCCTCGCCGACGCCGCGCCGGGCGCCGCCGCCCGCGGGCTGGAGCGCATCCGCGCGAACCTCGACGGCGCGGTGAGCCGCGGCAAGGCGACCGCCGACGCGCGCGCAGCGGCGCTCGCGCGCATCACGGTCGGGGCGGACGCGGCGGCGCTGGCGGCCGGAGCCGATCTCGCCATCGAAGCGGTGCCCGAGTCGCTCGACCTCAAGCGCCGGGTGTTCGCCGCCCTCGAAGCCGCGATGCCCACGCCGGCCGTGCTCGCGACCAACACCTCCTCGCTCCCGGTCGCCGCGATCGCGCGGGACTGCCGGGCCCCCGAGCGGGTGATCGGGATGCACTTCTTCAACCCGGTGCACCTCATGCAGCTGCTCGAGGTGGTGGTCCACGACGGCACCGACGCGGCCACCCGTGAGCGGACGCTGGAGGTCGCGCGGCGCCTGGGCAAGGAGCCCATCGTGGTGCGCGACTCGCCCGGGTTCGCGAGCAGCCGGCTCGGCGTCGCGCTCGGCCTGGAAGCCATGCGGATGCTCGAGGCCGGGGTCGCGTCGGCCGAAGACATTGACCGGGCGATGACCCTGGGGTACAACCATCCCATGGGACCGCTCCGGTTGACCGACCTGGTGGGACTCGACGTGCGGCTCGCGATCGCGGACTACCTGCACGGCGCTCTCGCGAGCGCGGCCTTCGAGCCGCCCGCCATCCTGCGCCGGATGGTGGCGGAGGGCCGGCTCGGCAAGAAGACCGGCCGCGGCTTCTACACCTGGAGCGACGCGTGAACGAAGCGCCCAGCGTGCGGGTCGACGTGAAGGACGGCGTCGCGACGATCACCATCCACCGCCCCGACAAGCGCAATGCGCTCGACGCCGCCACCCACGACCAGCTGCTCGCGGCCTTCGAGACCACCAAGGCCGACCCGGCCGTCCGCGTGGTCGTGCTGACCGGCGCCGACAAGGCGTTCGTGTCCGGCATCGACGTGCACGAGTTCATCGGCCGCTCGCCGGTGGAGGTGTTGCAGCGGCTGCGCCGCCATCCGTCGGCCATCGAGGCCGCCGACGCGTTTCCCAAACCGCTCATCGCGATGATCAACGGCTACTGCCTCGGCAGCGGCAACGAGCTGGCGTTGGCGTGCGACATCCGCATCGCGAGCGAGGACGCCAAGTTCGGCCAGCCCGAGGTCAACCTGGGGATGATTCCGGGCGGCGGCGCTACGCAGCGCCTGCCCCGCCTGGTGGGCCTGGGCAAGGCCCTGTGGATCATGTACACCGGCGTGATTCTCGACTCGACGGAAGCGTTCCGCATGGGGCTGGTGGACCTGGTCGTGCCGGCGAAGCAGCTCAGGGACCGGACCATGACGCTCGCCAAGGTGATCGCGTCGAAGAGCCCGGTCGCGCTCGCGCTGATCAAGGAAGCGGCGCGGGCCAGCGCCCGGACCCCGCTCGACGGCGGCGTGCTGCACGAGCAGACGCTGGCCAGCCTGATCTTCGCGTCCAAGGACGTGCAGGAGGGGCTCGCCGCCTTCCTGGAGAAGCGCCAACCGCGGTTCACGGGCGAATGACGCCGGGCATCACGGATGTCCACGTCCACGTCCAGCCGTGGCGCCAGCTCAAGCCGGCGGTGATGGAGGCCATGCGGCGCGGCAAGGAAGACCACTGGGACTTCCTGCTCCAGCTGATGGACGACCCCAAGATCCTGCTCGACGTGATGGATCGTTCGGGCATCTGGCGCGTCGGCATCGTGAACTACCCGAGCCCCGACCTCATGGGCTTCGACGACTCGACCAACACGTTCGCCGCGCGGTACGCCGAGGCCGACCCCGAGCGGATCATGCCCTACGGCGGCGTGCACCCGCGGTTCGCCGGCGACGTCGAGGCCGGGGTGGACGAGCTGCTCGAGTTCGGCATTCGGTGCCTCAAGATCCACCCCAGCCACCAGCTGCTGCCCGCCAACGCCCACACCCAGGGCCTGCGGACGTTAGGGCGGATCTACAAGCGCTGCGAGGACCGCGGGCTGCCGGTCATGGTGCACACCGGCACCAGCATCTTCCCGGGCGCGCGCAACAAGTTCGGCAACCCGATGGAGCTCGACGACGTGGCGATCGACTTCCCCGATCTCACGATCGTGATGGCGCACGGGGGCCGGCCGCTGTGGATGGACGAGGCGTTCTTCATCCTGCGCCGCCATCCCAACGTCTACCTCGACGTGTCGGGCATCCCGCCGCTCAAGCTGACCGAGTACTTTCCCCGCCTGACGGAGATCGGCGACCGCGTGGTGTGGGGCACCGACTGGCCCAGCCCCGGCGTGCGCGACCTCAAGCAGAACCTGACGCAGTTCCTGAGCCTCGACCTGCCGCCCGCGCTCACCACGGCCGTGACGCGCGACAATCCGCTGAAGCTCTTTCCGCCGCAATAGGGAGACGAGGATGAGTCGCGAACGAGGTATCGGCCGCCGGCTCGGTGGCCTGGCCGTGGTGCTCCTGCTGATCGCGGGCGGCGCGCCCGCCGGCCTGGCGGCGCAGTCGGACGGCCGCATCGCCTACCAGACCTACGTGCTGCCCAACGGCCTGCGCGTGGTGCTCTCCGAGGACCACTCCGCTCCGGTGGTCACGGTGGACGTGTGGTATCACGTGGGCAGCGCGAACGAGGTGCCGGGCCGCTCGGGCTTCGCGCACCTGTTCGAGCACATGATGTTCCAGGGCTCGGCGCACGTGAAAAAGGCCGAGCACTTCAAGCTGGTCGAGCGCGCGGGCGGCACCGTCAACGGCACGACGCTCGACGACCGCACCAATTTCTTCGAGACGCTGCCGTCCAATCGGCTCAACCTCGGGCTATGGCTGGAGGCCGACCGGATGCGCTCGCTCGCCGTGACGGACTCGAACTTCGAGAACCAGCGCCAGGCGGTGAAGGAGGAGCGGCGGCTGCGGATCGACAACCAGCCCTACACCGGCACCTTCCTCGACGGCCTGACCATGCCGTTCGACTCGACGGGATGCTTCCCGTACTCGCACACCGTGATGGGCGACATGGCCGACCTCGACGCGGCGCGCACGGCCGACGCCCAGGCGTTCTTTCATCACTACTACGTGCCGAACAACGCCGTCCTGGCCGTCGCCGGCGACTTCGACCCGGCGCAGGCCCGCACCCTGGTCGAGCGGTACTTCGGCTCGATCGCGCGCGGCGGCGACATCGCCGCGCCGCAGTGCGCCGTCCATTTCGACGCCGGCGCGCGCCGGCTGTCGGTCACCGACCGAAACGCGAACCTGCCCGCCGTGCTCTACATCTATCCGGTGCCGCCGAGCGCCTCGCCCGACACGCCGGCGCTCGATCTGCTCATGACCATCCTCGGCGGCGGCGAGTCGTCGCGGCTCAACCGCAGCCTGGTGCGCGAGCAACGCGCCGCGCTGGGCGCCGGCGGGTTCACCCACTTCCGGGTCGGGCCGGGCGCGGTGCTGGTGTTCGCGATCGCCAACCAGAACGTCACGTCGGCCCGGCTCGACACGCTGATGGACGCCGAGGTCGCCCGGCTGCTGACCGATACGCTGAGCGCCGCCGAGCTCGAGAAGGCGAAGAACCAGTATCGCGCCGGAGCCATCGCCGACCGTGAGACGACGATGGGCGTGGCCGAGGCGCTCCAGACCGCGCTGCGCTACGACGGCTCGCTCGACGCGGCGAACACCGAGCTGGCGCGCTACATGGCGGTGACGACCGACGACCTGCGCCGCGTGGCCCGCGCGTACCTGGGGCCGGACAATCGCACGACGGTGATCGTGAACCCACCCGCGCCCGGGGGCAACTGACATGACGACCTCTCCGGCGCTCCGGCGCACCGCCCGACCGGCGGCTCGCGCGGTTCTGACGGCGGCGGCCCTCCTCTGCGCCGGCGTGCCCGCCCGGCTCGCGGCCCAGATGCCGGCCTCGCCGCCGGCGCCCATGCCGCTGCGGCCGGTGCGGTTTCCGCCGTTCGTGACCGGCATCCTGCCGAACGGCGCGCAGTACCTGGTGGTGACGAACCATCGCCAGCCCGCCGTGACCATTTCGCTCTCCGTGCCGGCGGGCGGATTCTACGTGCCGGCCGACAAGACGGGCCTTGACGATCTCGTGGCCACGCTGCTGACCAAGGGCACGTCACAGCGTACCGCGGACCAGATTGCGCAGGAGATCGAAAGCGCCGGCGGTTCGATCGGTGCGTCGGCCGGGCCCGACTACATCACCATCACCGTCTCCACGCTGGCCGAGGGGTTCCCGCGGGCCTTGGACCTCCTGGCCGACGTGGTAGCGCACAGCACCTTCCCGGCGTCCGAGGTGGACCTTGCGCGCACTCAGGCGCTGTCGGCCCTGCAGCTCGACTTGTCGGAGCCGGCCAGCCTCGCCTCGCGCGCGTTTCTGCATGAGATCTACGGCGCGCACCCCTACGGGCGGAGCGCCACCGCGACCACGGTGCAGGGCCTGACCCGCGACGACGTCCTCGCGTACTACAGCGCCCGGGTCCGGCCGGTCGGCTCGCTGCTCGTGGTCGCGGGCGACGTGGATCCCATCCAGGTCCGCCGGCTCGCCGCCACCGCGTTCGCCGGCTGGCGCGGCACGCCCGCCGCGGCGCCCGCGGCGCCGCCGGTGCCCGCGCGCACCAGCCGCGAGATCCTGCTGGTCAACAAGCCCGGCGCGGTGCAGTCCAACATCGTCGCGGGCCTGCCGTTCATCACGCCGCGCGATCCGGCCATCTATCCGCTCACGCTGATGAACCGGATCCTCGGCGACGGCGCCGACTCGCGGCTGTTCCTCATCCTGCGCGAGCAGCACGGCTGGACCTATGGGTCGTACTCGGGCTTCACCGAGCCCAGGGGCGTCGGTGCCTTCGAAGCCACGGCCGAGGTGCGCACCCCGGTGACCGACAGCGCGTTAGGCGAGCTGGTGCGCCAGCTCGACCGCATCCGCGCCCAGACCCCGCCGGACAGCGAGATCGCCGCCGCGAAGGACTACATCACCGGCTCGTTCCCGCTGTCGATCGAAACGCCCGACCAGATCGCCGGCGCCGTGGCGCAGGCGCGGCTGCGGGGGCAGCCGGACGACTTCGTGGCCCGCTACCGCGAGCGCGTCGCCGCCGTCACCCCGGCGCAGATGATGGCGGCCACCCGCCGCGCGCTCGACGTCAGCCACCTGGCCATCGTCGTGGTCGGCGACGGCGCGAAGATCCTCGCCGGCCTGAAGGCGCTGAGCCTCGGGCCCGTGCGGATCGTGGATACCGATGGACATCCGATGACCGAAGCCGAGCTGGCGCCCTCGGCGGCGAGCGCGGTCGCGTGGCGGACCGCGAACCTCCGGTCGGGCACGTCGCACTACCGCATTCTCGTGCAGGGCAATCCGTTCGGCGAAGAGACGCGCACCATCGCGCATGACACCGCCGGCGGCCGCGACGCCATCACGGCGATCACCAGCACGCAGATCGGCCCGATCGTGCAGATCAACGACACTACCACGTTCGACGCCGTGACGTACGCGCCTATCCGCGAGCGCGAGACCGGGACGATCCAGAATCAGCCGACGTTCATCCGGGTCGATTACGCCGACGGCCGGGTGCGCGGCAGCGCGCACAGCGTGACGCCGGGACAGCCGCCGCGCGACGTCGCGATCGACACGGCGCTCGCCGCGGGCACCCTCGACCAGGACCAGCTCCAGGCCGTGATCGTGGCGCTGCCGCTCGCCGCCGGCGGACAATGGACCATCCCCATGTTTCAGGGCGACGAGGGACAGTCGCGCACCGCGTCCATCCGCGTGGCGGGCGAAGACTCGGTGACGGTGCCGGCGGGGACCTTCGCGGCCTGGAAGGTCGAAGTGTCGGGCATGGATCAGACGATGAACCTGTACGTCGCCAAGGGCGACGACCCCGTGCTCGTGAAGCTCGAGATCGTCGGGGCGCCCCTGGCCTTCGAGCTGACCGGCAGGAACTAGCTGGGCGGCGGTTCCGTCGCGGCCGGCGGCTCGGGCGTTTCGGCCGCCGGCGGCGGCTCCGGCGCCGCTCCCGCCGGCTTGATCCGGCCCAGCTCGCGCACGGCCTTCGCCTCGGCCTCGAGGCGGTCGATCTCCTTTTCGACCTCCGTGATCTTCGCGATCAGCGCGTCCTGCTCGCCGGCCGTGGCGGCGGCGCCCTGCGCGACCCGGAACACCAGGTAGCCCAGGTCACGCGCGAGGCCATCCTTGCGGCGGCGCGCGCGCATGATCTCGAGCTGGAGCTTGGTTTCGTCCAGCGCCTGGTTCGCGGCGGTGCCGATCTTGCCGAAGCCCGAAGAAAGACGATCGAACAGCTTCATGGTGGCCCCCTTCCA
>Ga0335085_10004968_pt1 | contig 21705 bp, 16 predicted proteins | sample Lox_Sample_45_FD_206712 | JGI IMG/M metagenome (GOLD analysis project Ga0335085, IMG submission 206712) | Soil microbial communities from Loxahatchee National Wildlife Refuge, Florida, United States - Lox_Sample_4.5 | ecosystem: Environmental > Terrestrial > Soil > Wetlands | place: USA...
CGGGCGACAACGTTGCGATCGAGGTCGAGCTGATCGTTCCGATCGCAATGGAGGAGAAGCTGCGGTTCGCCATCCGCGAGGGCGGCCGTACCGTCGGTTCCGGCGTCGTATCGTCGATCATCAAATAGCATCGTCAAACAGGAAGAACGCTGAAAGGGAGCAGTTCCACCGGTAAAACGATGTAACCAGAATCGCAGGGCGAGGGCGCTCGCAGGGCAACAGCCCGAGCCCCTGCACAGGAGTGTAGCTCAGTTGGTAGAGCGGCGGTCTCCAAAACCGTAGGCCGAGGGTTCGAATCCTTCCACTCCTGCCATTATTCGAGATTGAAAGAGAGACATGGCCGAGGCCACCAAGTCGATGGACACCAAGACCGACAAGGAATTGCCGGCGCCCCCGCGCCGCAAGAGCGGCATCCTGTCGTTCTACGGCGAAGTCGTGCGCGAGATGAAAAAGGTCACCTGGCCGACCTGGAAGGAGACCTATCTGACCACCTTCATGGTGTTCGTCATGGTGGCGCTCACCGTGGTGTTTTTCTTCGTCGTGGATTTCCTCCTCGCGCACGGCGAGAAGCTGCTGATCGGGGCGGTCTGATGAGCGAAGCAGGAACCAAGTCGGACGCCAAGTGGTACATCGTCCACACCTACTCGAACTTCGAGAAGAAGGTGTCGGAGGAGATCAAGCGCCAGGCTCAGAACCAGGGCCTGACCGATCTCATCGAGGAAGTCCTCGTCCCCACCGAGGAAGTGGTGGAGGTGCGCCGCGGCCAGAAGGTGAACTCGGAGCGCAAGTTCCTGCCGGGCTACGTGCTGGTACGCGCCAAGCTTACCGACGAGGCCTATCACCTCATCAAGAACGTGGCGAAGGTCACGGGTTTCCTGGGTCAGAACAACCGGCCGATGCCGCTGCGGCAGAGCGAAGTGGACCGGATTCTCAATCAGGTCACCGAAGGCGCCGAGCGGCCCAAGCCGTCGGTCATCTTCGAGATCGGCGAGCAGGTTCGCGTGGCCGACGGTCCGTTCACATCGTTCAACGGCGTCGTGGAAGAGGTCGACGAGGACCGTTCGCGGCTCAAGGTGGCGGTGTCGATCTTCGGTCGCGCCACGCCGGTGGAACTGGAGTTTACGCAAGTGGAGAAGATGTAGGTGGACGGCCGGCTCGCGCTGACGCTGGCCGGCGATGACGGGTTTTGTGGAAGCGGGAGGGGCAGCCAGCTCCGTTTGCACCGCAGACCGCTAAGGAGGCGGCAAAGAAGTGGCAAAGAAGATAGTCGGGTACATCAAGCTGCAGGTGCCGGCGGGATCGGCCAATCCGTCCCCGCCGATCGGCCCTGCATTGGGCCAACGCGGCCTCAACATCATGGAGTTCTGCAAGGCGTTCAACGCCAAGACGCAGGACCAGGAAAAGGGCATGCCGATCCCGGTGAACATCACCGTGTTTTCGGACAAGTCGTTTGCCTTCGACATGAAGACGCCGCCGGCATCGTTCTTCCTCAAGAAGGCGGCGAAGCTGGAGTCGGGCTCGAAAAAGCCGGGCGTCGATTTCGTCGGCTCGGTGACGAAGGCCCAGGTGCGCGAAATCGCCACCGCCAAGATGAAAGACCTGAACGCGAACGACATCGACGCGGCCATGCTGCTGATCGAAGGCTCGGCGCGTTCGATGGGCATCGAGGTCAAGGAGTAGCGGCGATGGCAAAGATTTCGAAGCGGTTCAAAAAAACCACCGACGGCCTGGACGCCACCAAGTCCTATCCGGTCGAAGAGGCGGTGAAGCTGATCAAGGCGCGCGCCACGGCCAAGTTCGACGAGACGATCGAGCTTGCAATCAACCTGGGCGTCGATCCCCGTCACGCCGATCAGATGGTGCGCGGGGTTGTTTCGCTGCCCAGCGGCACCGGCCGCACTCAGCGCGTCGCCGTGTTCGCCAAGGGTCCCAAGGCCGACGAGGCCAAGGCCGCCGGCGCGGACATCGTGGGCGCAGAAGATTTGGCCGAACAGGTGCAGAAAGGCGAGATCAACTTCGACAAATGCATCGCCACGCCCGACATGATGGGCGTCGTCGGCCGTCTCGGCAAAGTGCTGGGCCCGCGCGGCCTGATGCCGAACCCGAAGGTCGGCACGGTCACGATGGACGTGACAAGCGCGATCAAGGACGCCAAGGGCGGCGCGGTCGAATTCCGCGTCGAGAAGGCGGGCATCGTGCAGGCGGGCGTCGGCAAGGCAAGCTTCACCGAAGAGGCGATCGTCGCCAACGTCAAGGCGTTCGTCGACAGTGTGGTGAAGGCCAAGCCCACGGGCGCCAAGGGTACATATGTGAAGAAGGTTTCTCTCAGCTCGACCATGGGGCCGGGCGTCAAGATTGCACTTCCATCTGTAAACGCCGGTGGAGCGGCAGAGGCTTAATTGGAATCTGCAGGGCGAGGGCGGCGCGGAGCGCCAGTTGCCCGAGACCCTGCAAGCGTATTCGGGCCGGCGATGGTCCGATGACCTGTCCGAGACCGCTGGAGTTCTTCGGAACTTAAACGTCCAGCGCAGACGGGGTTCGGGTTTGAACCCTGGGGCAGGTCCTGAGGTGCCCGGCGCAAGCCGGACCCGAAGGGAGCAACAGGGCGGCACGCGGATCGCCACGTGTGCCGGGTTGACCTGATCCGACGCCGCGAAGGCGCCGGATCAGGGATAAGGAGAGAAAAGTGGAGAAAGCCAAGAAGGCGGAAGTCGTAGAAGAGCTGAAAGGCGTCTTCGCGAGCTCCGGCTCCGTGGTTGTCGCCCACTATTCGGGCCTGACGGTGGCTCAGCTGAGCGACCTTCGGACGCGCGCGCGCAAAGTCGGCGTGTCGTTCAAGGTAGCCAAGAACCGTCTGGCCATGCGTGCGCTTCAGGGAACGCCGATCGAAGGCATCTCCCACCTCTTCAAGGGACCCACGGGCATCGCCTTCAGCAAGGACCCCGTGGCCGCCTCGAAAGTGGTGGTGGGATACGCCAAGGACAACGCCAAACTCGTGGTCCTGGGCGGTTCGGTCGGCACGACGGCGCTGGACGCTCAGGGCGTGCAAGCCCTGGCCACATTGCCGTCGCTCGACGAGCTGAGAGGCCAGATCATCGGTCTGGTCAAGGCACCTGCCACCAAGCTGGTCAGCCTGATGGCTGCACCTGCTGGCCAGATCGTCCGCCTCGTTGATGCACGTGCGAAGAAGGAAGCAGCGTAGGCGACAACCGCAACATCAATTTCAAACCCGATAAGGAACGCAAAATGTCGAAAGTAGAAGAAGCTCTGGAGCTGTTGTCAGGGTTCACAATCCTGGAGGCGGCGGAATTTGTGAAACTCGCCGAGGAGAAGTGGGGCGTGTCGGCGGCAGCGCCGGTGGCGGTTGCGGCCGCTGCTCCGGGCGCGGCGGCGGCGGCTCCGGCGGTAGAAAAGACCGAGTTCACGGTCGTTTTGGCCTCCGCAGGCGACAAGAAGATCAACGTCATCAAGGAAATCCGTGCGATCACGGGCCTTGGCCTCAAGGAAGCGAAAGACCTGGTGGAAGGCGCTCCCAAGGAGGTCAAGACCGACGTGAGCAAGGACGAAGCGAACAAGATCAAGAAGCAGCTCGAAGACGCTGGCGCGAAAGTCGAGCTGAAGTAAGGAGGCGCGGCGGCTTGAAAAACCGCATGCGCGTACATATTTCGTTTCAGCACTGCCCTTCCGGGCCGGGGAACTGGCTCGGAAGGGGCGGTGGTTTTTGCTCTGGCGGCGGCTTTTTCGGAAGGTAAGGAACGGCGGGAAATGGCTCTCTCTTTCACGGGACGCAAGCGGCTTCGCAAGTATTTCGGCAAGATGACCGAAGTGGCGGAGATGCCCAATCTCATCGAGGTTCAGAAGACCTCTTACGACCAGTTTCTGCAGGTTAACAAGCCGGAAAGCGGCGTGCGCCTGGACGAGGGCTTGCAGGCGGTGTTTTCGTCGGTGTTTCCGATCACGGACTTCTCGGAAACCTCGCGCCTGGAATATGTCGACTACTATTTCGAGGAGCCGAAGTACGACGTCGAGGAGTGCCAGCAGCGCTCCATGACGTTCGCAGCACCGCTGAAGGTGACGCTGCGCCTCATCGTGTTCGAGGTGGAGCCGGAAACCGAGGCCAAGTCGGTCAAGGACATCAAGGAACAGGACGTCTACATGGGCGACGTTCCGTTGATGACCGAAAACGGCACGTTCATCGTAAACGGCACCGAACGCGTGATCGTCTCCCAGATGCACCGTTCGCCGGGCGTCTTCTTCGATCACGACAAGGGCAAGACGCATTCGAGCGGCAAGCTGTTGTTCGCCGCGCGCGTCATTCCCTATCGCGGCTCGTGGCTCGATTTCGAATTCGACGCCAAGGACATCATCCACGTGCGCATCGACCGCCGCCGCAAGCTGCCGGTGACCACGCTGCTTTATGCGCTCGGCCTGGATCAGGAGCAGATCCTCGACTACTTCTACGGCAAGATCGCATTCAAGCACCAGAAGGACGGCTCGTGGACCACGCCGGTCGATCCCAACTGGATGCGCAACGCCAAGACCAATTCGGAATGGAAGAATCCGAAGACGGGCGAAGTGCTGGCCGAGTCCGGCGCCAAGATCGGCGCGCGCATGCTGCGCAAGTGGCAGGAAGAAGGCGTCAAGAACGTCTCGCTGTCGGTGGACGAGCTGGTCGGCCGCTATTCCGCGCTCGACATGGTCAACCCCGAGACGGGCGAAATCTTCGTGGAAGCCGGCGACGAACTGACCGCGACCAGCCTCGATCAACTCAACGAAGCGGGCTTCGACGAGATCGAAGTCATCAACGTCGACGGCATTTCAATCGGCGCCTACATCCGCAACACGCTCGCGGTGGACAAGAACCACAGCCGCGAGCAGGCCCTGATCGACATCTACCGCGTCATGCGCCCCGGCGAGCCGCCGACGCTCGACACGGCCGAAACCCTGTTCAGCCAGCTTTTCTTTGACGCCGAGCGCTACGATCTTTCCGCGGTCGGCCGCGTCAAGATGAACATGCGCCTGTCGCTCGACGCGCCCGACACCATGCGGGTGCTGCGCAAGGAGGACATCCTTGCCATCGTCAAGGCGCTGGCCGAGCTGCGCGACGGCCGCGGCGAAGTGGACGACATCGACAACCTCGGCAACCGCCGCGTGCGTTCGGTGGGCGAGTTGATGGAAAACCAGTTCCGCATCGGCCTTTTGCGCATGGAACGCGCCATCAAGGAGCGCATGAGCGCCGTCGACATCGACACCGTCATGCCGCATGACCTCATCAACGCCAAACCGGTGGCTGCCGCGATCCGCGAGTTCTTCGGTTCCTCGCAGCTTTCCCAGTTCATGGACCAGACCAACCCGCTGTCGGAAGTCACCCACAAGCGGCGCATGTCGGCCCTTGGCCCGGGCGGGCTCACCCGCGAGCGCGCCGGCTTCGAAGTGCGCGACGTGCATCCCACCCATTACGGCCGCATCTGCCCGATCGAGACGCCGGAAGGCCCGAACATCGGCCTGATCAACTCGCTGGCGACCTACGCCCGCGTCAACAAGTATGGATTCATCGAAAGCCCGTACCGGCGCGTGCACAACAAGCACGTGACGGAAGAGGTGGTCTACCTGTCGGCGATGGAAGAGGCGAAATATACGATCGCGCAGGCGAACGCGACGATCGACAGCCGCGGCCGCATCGTCGACGAGCTGGTTTCGTGCCGCAAGCACGGCGACTTCATGATGACGACGCCGGACCAGGTGGAGTTCATCGACGTGTCGCCCAAGCAGCTCGTGTCGGTGGCCGCCGCGCTGGTGCCGTTCCTCGAAAATGACGACGCCAACCGCGCGCTGATGGGCTCGAACATGCAGCGGCAAGCCGTGCCGCTGCTGCAGCCGGAGGCACCGCTCGTCGGAACCGGCCTGGAGGACGTGGTGGCGCGCGACTCCGGCTCGGCCATCGCCGCGCGCCGCGCCGGCATCGTCGACCAGATCGACGCCACCCGCATCGTCATCCGCGCAACGGAAGAGACCGATCCCACCAAGCCGGGGATCGACATCTACCGCCTCAAGAAGTTCCAGCGCTCGAACCAGTCCACCTGCATCAACCAGCGTCCGCTGGTGAAGGTGGGCGACGCGATCCAGAAGGGCGATATCATCGCCGACGGCCCGTCGACGCAGCTGGGCGAGCTGGCACTCGGCAAGAATGCGCTGGTCGCCTTCATGCCGTGGAACGGCTACAACTTCGAGGACTCCATCCTGATCTCCGAGCGCATCGTGCGCGACGACGTCTTCACCTCGATCCACATCGAGGAGTTCGAGACGATGGCCCGCGACACCAAGCTGGGGCCGGAGGAAATCACGCGCGACATCCCCAATGTCGGCGAAGAAAACCTCAAGAATCTCGACGAAGCCGGCATCGTCTACATCGGCGCCGAGGTCAATGCGGGCGACATCCTGGTCGGCAAGGTGACGCCGAAGGGCGAAACCCCGATGACCCCGGAAGAGAAGCTGCTGCGCGCCATCTTCGGCGAAAAGGCGGCCGACGTGCGCGACACCTCTCTGCGCGTTCCGCCGGGCGTCACCGGCACGATCGTGGAAGTGCGCGTGTTCAACCGCCACGGCGTCGACAAGGACCAGCGGGCGCTCGCCATCGAGCGCGCCGAGGAAGAGCGCCTGGCCGAGGACCGCGACGACGAGCTGGCGATCCTGGAGCGCAACATCTTCGCCCGCCTGGCCGAGATCCTGCTCAACAAGACCGCGGTGACGGGCCCCAAGAACCTGCCGCCGGAAACCAAGATCGTGCAGACCGTGCTGGATGCGATCCCCAAGCACCAGTGGTGGCAGATCGGCCTGCGCAACGAAAAGGCGATGGCCGAGATCGAGGCCCTGCGCAAGCAGTACGAGGAATCCAAGCAACGCCTCGACAAGCGCTTCGCCGACAAGGTGGAGAAGCTGCGCCGCGGCGACGAGCTGGCCCCGGGCGTGATGAAGATGGTCAAGGTCTTCGTCGCGGTGAAGCGCAAGCTGCAGCCGGGCGACAAGATGGCCGGCCGCCACGGCAACAAGGGCGTGATAAGCCGCATCCTGCCGATGGAAGACATGCCGTACCTCGACGACGGCACGCCGGTCGACATCGTGCTGAACCCGCTGGGCGTGCCTTCGCGCATGAATGTGGGCCAGATCCTGGAGACGCATTTGGGCTGGGCCTGCACCGGCCTCGGCCGCAAGATCGGCGAGACGCTGGACAAGGTGAAGCGCGACGGCAAATACGAAGCCCTTCGCCGCTACCTCAAGCACATCTACGGTCCCGACGAACGCCTGGCGGAACTCGACGACGGCGGCCTGGTGGAGCTGTCGGAGAACCTGCGCGAGGGCGTGCCCGTGGCGACCCCGGTGTTCGACGGCGCCAAGGAGCACGACATCGTCGAAATGCTGAACCAGGCAGGGCTCACCGAGTCCGGCCAGGTCACGCTCTTCGACGGGCGCACCGGCGATGCGTTCCGGCGCAAGGTAACCGTCGGCTACATCTACATGCTGAAGCTGCACCATCTGGTGGACGACAAGATCCACGCCCGTTCGATCGGCCCCTACAGCCTCGTCACCCAGCAGCCGCTGGGTGGCAAGGCGCAGTTCGGCGGCCAGCGCTTCGGCGAAATGGAGGTGTGGGCGCTCGAAGCCTACGGTGCGGCCTATACGCTGCAGGAAATCCTGACCGTGAAGTCCGACGACGTGGCCGGCCGCACCAAGGTGTATGAGGCGATCGTCCGCGGCGAGGACACGTTCGAAGCCGGCATCCCCGAAAGCTTCAACGTGCTGGTCAAGGAAATGCGCTCGCTCGGCCTCAATGTCGAGCTGGTGAACGGATGATGGAGACCGCCGGTGGCCTCCCCCTTTTGGGGAGGTCGAAATGTCGAAGCGAAGCGAAGGCATTTCGGGTGGGGGCGGTGTCGAAGGCGATCCCCCAACCGGAGCGCTTCGCACTCCGACCTCCCCACAAGGGGGATGTGATTACGAATGCAAACGCACTCTCGTAGAGAGGAAGTGAAGTAATGAACCAAGAGCTGATGAACGTCTTCTCGGCCGGCAAGGAAATCCCGACCTTCGACCGGATCAGGATTTCGCTGGCGAGCCCGGAGCAGATTCTCCGCTGGAGCCACGGCGAGATCAAGAAGCCGGAGACGATCAACTACCGCACCTTCAAACCGGAGCGCGACGGCCTGTTCTGTGCGCGCATCTTCGGACCGGTCAAGGACTACGAGTGTTTGTGCGGCAAGTACAAGCGCATGAAGTACAAGGGCATCGTGTGCGAGAAGTGCGGCGTCGAAGTCACCATCCAGAAGGTGCGGCGCGACCGCATGGGCCATATCGAGCTGGCCTCGCCGGTGGCGCACATCTGGTTTTTGAAGTCGCTGCCCTCGCGCATCGGCCTGATGCTCGACATGACGCTCAAGGACCTCGAGCGCATCCTCTATTTCGAGAACTACGTCGTCATCGAGCCCGGCCTTACCCCGCTCAAGGAGCGCCAGCTCCTCACCGAGGACGAGTACTACAAGGCGCAGGACGAATACGGCAACGACAGTTTCACCGCCATGATCGGCGCCGAGGCGATCCGCATCCTCCTGCAGGCGATCGACCTGCCCAAGCTGCGCGACGACCTCAGGGCCGAGATCGCCACCTGCAACGGCGGCGAGAAGCCGAAGAAGCTGGTGAAGAGGCTCAAGGTAGTGGAGGCGTTCATCGACTCCGGCAACCGTCCGGAATGGATGATCATGACGGTCGTCCCGGTGATTCCGCCGGAGCTTCGCCCGCTGGTTCCGCTGGACGGCGGCCGGTTCGCCACGTCCGACCTGAACGACCTCTATCGCCGCGTCATCAACCGCAACAACCGCCTGAAGCGGCTGATCGAGCTCAAGGCGCCCGACATCATCGTGCGCAACGAAAAGCGCATGCTGCAGGAGGCCGTCGACGCGCTGTTCGACAACGGCCGCCGCGGCCGCGTCATCACCGGCGCCAACAAGCGTCCGCTGAAGTCGCTCGCCGACATGCTGAAGGGCAAGCAGGGCCGCTTCCGCCAGAACCTGCTCGGCAAGCGTGTCGACTATTCGGGCCGCTCGGTGATCGTGGTCGGTCCCGAGCTCAAGCTGCACCAGTGCGGCCTGCCCAAGAAGATGGCGCTCGAGCTGTTCAAGCCGTTCATCTATGCGCGTCTGGAAGCCAAGGGCTTCAGCCAGACGGTCAAGCAGTCGAAGAAGCTGGTCGAGAAGGAGAAGCCGGAGGTCTGGGACATCCTCGAAGAGGTGATCCGCGAGCATCCCGTTCTGCTCAACCGCGCCCCCACGCTGCACCGCCTCGGCATCCAGGCGTTCGAGCCGGTCTTGATCGAAGGCAAGGCGATCCAGCTTCACCCGCTGGTCTGCACCGCCTTCAACGCCGACTTCGACGGCGACCAGATGGCCGTGCACGTGCCGCTGAGCCTCGAAGCCCAGCTCGAAGCGCGCGTGCTGATGATGTCGACCAACAACATCCTGTCGCCGGCGAACGGCAAGCCGATCATCGTGCCGACGCAGGACATCGTTCTCGGTCTCTATTACCTCAGCCAGGAGCGCGAGAACGAGCCCGGCCAGGGCATGGTGTTCAACGACATAGGCGAGATCGAGCATGCCCTGTTCTCCGGCTCGGTGACGCTGCACGCCAGGATCAAGGCCCGCTACAAGACCGTCGATTCCGAAGGCAAGCCGATCATCCGCCGCGTCGATTCCACCCCGGGGCGCATGATGATCGCGGAATACCTTCCGCGTCATCCCAAGATCCCGTTCGAGCTGGTGAACCGCCTGTTGCGCAAACAGGAGATCAGCCACGTCATCGACGAGGTCTATCGCCACTGCGGCCAGAAGGAGACGGTGCTGTTCGCGGACGGCATCATGGGTCTGGGCTACCGCGAGGCGTGCAAGGCCGGCATCTCGTTCGGCAAGGACGACATGGTGGTCCCCGCCGCCAAGCAGAAGCTGATCGACGACACGCGCCACCACGTGCGCGATCTCGAGCAGCAGTACCTGGACGGGCTCACCACCGACAAGGAGAAATACAACGCCGTGGTCGACGCCTGGTCGAAGTGCACCGACCAGGTGGCCGCGGAAATGATGAAGGAAATCTCCGAGCCGCGCATCGATCCGGATACGAACCGGCTTGAGGAGATGAACTCCATCTACATGATGAGCCATTCGGGCGCCCGCGGCTCGCCGGCGCAGATGAAGCAGCTTGCCGGCATGCGCGGATTGATGGCGCGTCCCGACGGCTCGATCATCGAAACGCCGATCCTGTCGAACTTCAAGGAAGGGCTCACCGTGCTCGAGTACTTCAACTCGACCCACGGCGCCCGCAAGGGCCTGGCCGACACCGCGCTCAAGACGGCGAATTCGGGCTATCTCACCCGCCGCCTCGTGGACGTGGCCAACGATTGCATCATCACGGCGGAAGACTGCGGCACCAAGAAGGGCATCACCGTGCAGGCCGAAATCGACGGCGGCCAGGTGGTGGCCTCGCTGACCGATCGCATCCTCGGCCGTACCACGGCGGAAGACGTCAAACACCCCGACACCGGCGAAGTCATCATCCGCCGCGGCAGGGAGGTGACCGAGGACATCGCCGAGAAGATCGAGGCCGCGCACGTGCAGAAGGTGCGAGTGCGCTCGGTTCTTTCGTGCGAGCTCAAGGACGGCGTCTGCGCCAAGTGTTACGGGCGCGATCTGGCGCGCGGAACGCCGGTGAACATCGGCGAGGCCGTGGGCGTCATCGCCGCGCAGTCGATCGGCGAACCGGGCACGCAGCTCACCATGCGCACCTTCCACATCGGCGGTGCGGCGCAGGTGGCCGGCCAGTCGAAGATCGAGGCGAGCTACGACGGCAAGGTCAAGATCGTCAACCGCAACGTGGTCAAGAGCTCGGAAGGCGAGCAGGTGGCCATGGCCCGCAACATGCAGATCCTGATCCTGGATCCCAAGGGGCAGGAGCGTGCCAGCTACCGCGTGGTCTACGGCGCCCGCCTCAAGGTGGACGACGGCACGATGGTCAAGCGCGGCGACAGGCTGGCGGAGTGGAACCCCAACGCCCTGCCGATCCTGACCGACGCCGACGGCATCGTGCGCTATGAGGACCTGGTGTCCGGCGTGTCGATGAAGGAAGTGTCCGACGAAAAGACCGGCGTCACCAGCCGCGTCGTGGCCGACACGCGCGGCACCGGCGCCAAGAACCAGGAGCTGCGTCCGTCCATCGTCGTCGTCGGCGAGGACGGCAAGCCCATCATGGTGACCAACCTGGGCGACGCGCGCTATCCGCTTTCCGTCGACGCCATTCTGTCGGTGGAAGACGGCGCGCGGGTGCAGGCGGGCGACGTTCTGGCCCGCATTCCCACGGAAGGCGCCAAGACGCGCGACATCACGGGCGGCCTGCCGCGCGTGGCGGAGTTGTTCGAGGCGCGCAAGCCGAAGGAATCAGCGGTCCTGGCCGAGGTCGACGGCTTCGTCGAATTCGGTAAGGACTACAAGAACAAGCGCCGCGTCATCATCAAGCCGAAGTCCGACAAGGCCGACCCGGTCGAGTTCCTGATCCCCAAGGGCAAGCACATCAGCGTGCGCGAGGGCGATTACGTCGAGAAGGGTGATTATATCGTCGAAGGCAATCCTTCACCGCACGACATCCTGCGCATCAAGGGCGTCGAGGAACTGGCCACGTATCTGGTCAAGGAAATCCAGGATGTCTACCGGCTGCAAGGTGTGAAGATCAACGACAAGCACATCGAAGTGATCGTCCGGCAGATGATGCAGAAACTGGAAATAATCGACGGTGCCGACACCACGCTGCTCGCCGGCGAGCAGGTCGACCTCATCGAAATGGAAGAGGCCAACAAGAAGGCGGCGGAAACCGGCGGCAAGCCGGCGATTGGCCGCCCCGTTCTGCTCGGCATCACCAAGGCCAGCCTGCAGACGCGTTCGGTGTTCTCGGCGGCGTCGTTCCAGGAAACCACGCGCGTGCTGACCGAGGCTGCGGTGCAGGGCAAGGTCGACACGCTCGAAGGCCTCAAGGAAAACGTCATCGTCGGCCGGCTCATCCCGGCGGGCACGGGTGGTGCGATCGCGCGCCTGCGTCACACGGCGGGCGAGCGCGACCGTCTCATCCAGGAGGAGCAGGCCAAGGCCGTTCCGGCCCAGATCGAAGGGCCTGCGGCACCCACGCCCGCTTCTCCCACACCCCAGGCGGCGGCTGAGTAAGAGTTCACCACGACGCAAGACAGGAAGGGCCGGTGGCAACACCGGCCCTTTCGCCATCTGGCACCGTCAGGCCGCGATCACTTGCCCGCCAACTCCTTCACCAGCCGGTCCTGGTGGTAGATTTTCTTCAGCGCTTCGGCGATGGCGGCCGTGGTGACGACCACGCAGCGGTTCACCGTGGGGTCGTACCAGTAGTCGCCGCCCAGGCTCTCGATGTTGCCGTCGAAGGCCGCGCCGAGAATGTCGCCCTTGGCGTCGATGACCGGCGAGCCGGAATTGCCTCCGATGATGTCGTTGGTGGTCGAGAAGTTGAACACGGTTTTCTTGCCCAGCTTGTCCTCGGCGCCGGTCCAGCGATCGGGCAGGTCGAACGGCGGCTTGCCCGTGGCCCGCTCATAGAGACCCGGGAAGTAGGTGAACGGCGATACCGGCGTGCCCTTTTGGTTCCAGCCTTCCACCGCGCCATAGGAAAGCCGCAGCGAGAACGTCGCGTCAGGATAGATCGACGTGCCGTAGACGGCGAAGCGCGCCTTGGCGAGCTGCTCCATGGCGCGGTCCGAGGGGGCCGTGATGCGGTCTTCGTGTTCCTTGCGAATCGCGCGCGAGGTGGGATCGGTGGCAAGCACGAAACGGATCATTGGATCGTCGCTCGCCATCACGGCGGCCTTGCCGCCGTCCCACAGCATCTTGCGGAAGGCGGCGTCGCCCAGCTTGGACTGGATCAGCTTGGCCGCCAGGCTCTCGGGCGACTCCTTGCCCAGGAAAATCTTGGTGCCGGGCGCGTCCGCCGCAAGCCCTTCGCGAAGCTTGGACAGCCAGAACTCGAGCGCCAACCGCTCCAACTCGGGATAAACCGGCCGCGCATCGAGCAGACGCTTGCCGATCAGCGGCAGGCGGGCGTCAGAGTACTCGAGGAGGCGGTTCTCGTTCGGCTTCTCGCGCTCCTCCGCGGCGCGGACCAGCACGCGGGCAAAGGCGAACAGGTCGGAGCGGTAGCCTGCGCGTTCCTCCAGCCACAGATAGGGCAATTCGATGACCGCGCGGTCCTTCTCGATCCTGGCAATCTCGCTCCAGGGGTCACCCGTGGCCGCGGCCAGCGCGGGATTGGCCGCCACCTTGGCTCTCAATTCAGCGTCGACGGCGCGTTTGGCCTTCATCATCGCCGGATCAAGCAGAGCCTCATAGCGTCCGCGATTGCCCTTGTAGCTGTTTTCGATGCCCAGCAGCATCACGTTGGCGATGCGCGCGTTCTCGGGGCTTTCCTCGCCGAAACGGATCAGCCGGCCGCGCAGCTCCGACAGCATCAGAAGCGTGTCGGGAAGCACCAGGTCGCGCAGCGTCTCGAGCTGTTCGGTGGTGTGCAGCCGCGCGGTCGAACCGGGATTGCCGGCCACGAACATGGGCTCGCCCGCTTTGGGGTTGGTCGCGCTCCAGTGCAGGTGCTTGGGCGTGGCCGCGGGCTTGCCGTTGTCGTAAAGCCGCAGCAGGCCGAAATCGAGGTCATAGCGCGGGAAGTTGAAATTGTCGGGGTCGCCGCCGAACATCGCAATGGCGATTTCGGGCGCGAACACCAGCCGCACGTCGGAGTATTTGCGGTAGGTATAGAGTTTGAACTGGCCGCCCTGGTAAAGCGTGATGACCTGGCAGCGGAACTTGTCTTCGCGGCCGGCGCAGCCTTCCTTTTCGATCTTGGCGGTCGCAGCATCGCGCGTCCTGAGGAAGTCGGGGCCGGACTTGCCCGCCGAGGCGGCCGCAACGCTCGCGGAGACGTCGGAAACGCCATAGAGGATTTCCGCCTGCATTCCGGGGCAGAGCTTCTCGTCCTCGCGCTTGGCGGCCGAAAAGCCGTTCTTTATGTAATCGGTCGCGCTTGTGGAAAGCTGCTGCACGCAGGCGCGCACGCAGTGATGGTTGGTGAGCACCAGACCGCTGGCCGAAACCACCGAGGCGGAACAGCCGCCGACCAGCCGCACCGATGCAGCGCGCACATGGTCGAGCCAAGCCTGATCCACCTTCACGCCATATTTCGCCTTCACGGCGGCGGCGGGGAAATTGTCGAAGGTCCACATGCCTTCGTCGGCGAAGGCGGGAAGGGCGAAGATGAGGCCGGCGGCGGCGCAAAGAAGGTGTTTCACGGCGGTGAATCCTTGAATGGCGGACACACTTTCGTAGGGCCGGCGACCGATTTGAGCTTGGCATGATGCCGCGGGCGCGAGCGGCGTTTACCCTGGCCGCGGCCGGCGGGAAGAGCTGCAAGTCTCAATCGCACCCGCTGCGCGTGCGCCGCCGGCGCGCCCCGGCCGACGGGGCGCCGCTGCTGCCTTCACTTTGCTTCGCGCGGCGCAATCGTCATTACATAAGGAATATAGAGCGCCAGGTCGAGCGGACCCTTCTGATACCAGGCCACCGGATGCTGCAGGCCGGCAATCGTCACCGCGTAATCTGGCCCAAAGGCGGCGGCCGTTTTCTTGGCATCAATCGCCACCTTGGAGATGATTGCGCTGCGATATTGCTCGGGTCCAACGATCGTGAGGTCCCAGCCCTTCTCGCGCAGAATCTCGGTGCGTCCCACCTTTGGCGTCGACTCGATGAAGCGCTCGATGCGGCCGGTGGCATCGTCAAACAGGTCTGTCGTGCTGACGCGCGTCTTGATCACGACCACGGCCACGCTGGTATCCTGTTTGGCGTCGGGCTTGATCACCTTGTCGAGCATGCTCTCGGTCAGGTCCGCCACGATTTCGTCGCCGACGCCGAGCGAGATTGTGCCTGTTCTGGCGGCATCGCGGATCATGCTTCGCAGCGTGTCCTTGAGTTCCTGGCGCCGCTTGCCGAGTTCGCGGGTATCACAGACCACGCGCACTTTCGTGATGACGTGATCGGCCCTATGCAGCAGGTACGAGTGCGGCATGACATTCGGGTCCAGCGCAGCGTACTCCGTGCCGGTGACCACAACGGTCTCCATGGCGCTCGTGGCCTCGTCTTGTCCGGCAACCGGTGCGCACAGAAGCGCCACGGCGCCGAACGCCATGGCGGCGGCAAATCCCCTTTTCATCGCTGTCCCCGCTTCAAATCGCCCCTTTTTGAGACTGACTGTGACAGTCTAGCACGAAACGGGATCGCCCGCCTTGCCCAGCCGCCTGCGGGCTTGACGGCGCATGCGCGAACCCTGCTATCAACGCGTCGATATGTCTGCTGCAGCCGCATGGGTGCAGCCTGCACATTCGCGGGCAGAGGGACTTCCGATGAAGATCGGCGTCGTCATCGCCTTCGTCGCCGGCGTGGCGTTCACCTGTTGGCTGGTCTGGCATTTGGGCGTGGGCCAGGTGTTCGCCTCCGCGGCCAGTGTCGGCTGGGGCGGGTTTGCCCTGATCTGCGTGGCGGGATTGGTGATGGAGGCGCTCTCGGGTCTCGCCTATTTTGCGCTGGTGCCCGGCGGCGCGCCGTGGCCCATGTTCCTCGCTGCGCGCCAACTGCGCGACAGCGTGGGCGACGTGCTTCCCTTCACGCAATTTGCGGGGATGCTCGCGGCGGCGCGCGGCGTGACGATGAACGGGCAGTCGCGACCGGTGGCGTTCGCGGGCATCGTCGTGGACGTGACGAGCGAGTTCCTGGCACAGATCGCGTTCGTGGCCCTTGGCCTCACTCTCGGTCTGGCCCAGTTGCGCGCAAGCCCGACCTTGGGCCCTTATGCCAACGCGCTGATGTGGGGAACTGCGGCGCTGGTGCCCGGCGCGTTTCTTTTCGTGCTGCTGCAGCGCAAAGGCTCGTCGTTCGCCGAACGCATCGCGGGCCGCGTGTTGCCGTCGGCCGCCACGCATACCGAGGCCTTCAGAGAAGCCCTGACCCGCCTTTATGACCGGCCGGCCCGCCTGATTGCCGCCACGCTGCTGCATCTGGTGAGCTGGATCACCAGCGGCGCGTGGCTGTGGCTGATGATCCGGCTGGCGGGTGCACGGATCACCGTCGCCGACGCGATCGTGATCCAGAGCCTGCTTGAGGCGTTCCGCAGCGCGGCGGTGTTCGTACCGTCCTCGGTCGGGGTGCAGGAGGCGGGTCTCACCGCGCTGGCGCCGGTGTTCGGGTTGCCGCCGCAGATGGGACTTGCGGCGTCGCTGTTGCGGCGCGCGCGCGACGTCGCAGTCGGTGTGCCGGTGCTGCTGGCCTGGCAACTCATCGAAGGCCGGCGTGTCTTGTTCAGGCGGCGCGATCCAGCAGCGTGACGAGGTAGAACGGCCGGCGGTGCTGCGACATCGCTTGGAACGAAGGCGACCAGATGAAGGCGTCGTGGATCCTGCGCGAAAGCCGGGAATCCCGGTCGAGCGAGAAGAAGTAGTGGTTCGCCAAAAGGCAGATGCCGCCCGGCATCATCAACTCGCCGATCCGCATCGCGATCCGCTTCAGATTCGCCGTGGTGATCGGAGGCGGCAGGTAGTAGAGTGTGTCCGCAACCACCACGAGATCGAACCGCTTGTCGAGCGATCCCGGCAGACGTGAAGCATCGCCCTGCTCATAGCCGACATTGGAGAGATGGGCGCTGCGCTGCGCTGCGCGTTTGATCGCCTCATCGGCGATGTCGATGCCGGTGACGTGATCGGCGAGGGCGGCAAGCTTGGTCGTCAGCAGGCCGAGGCCGCATCCGAGATCGAGCGCGTGCCTGAAGCGGCGGCCTTTCGGCAGGCTGTCGATCAGGTGGTCGTACTTCCAGCGCTGATAGCAGTACTTCGGGCTGGTGGACTGCCACGGGTCCTCGAACGTGCTGTAGGCGGCATCGAAGGCGGCGCGCGAGCCCAGCTCCCTTCGCCAGCGCTCGATCGCCTCGTCGGTCTTCTTGCTCTTGAGGAAGAGAGGAATGTCGGTCGGCATCATGAAGCGCGCGTCGCGCCAGAACTGCCCGAGCCCGCGCTGGATCGAGGTCAGGGGACCACGTGAAACCGGCCGAGCCGGTGCGGACATTTGCACCCTCGTCATTCACTGCTGTGATGGGGCCCCAAGAGCGCGCCCCGGCGCATTGCGAGAATCTCTTGTTCCCGAACCGCGAGCGAGTGGGACAATCGTCGCAAGCGATCACGACATCGTATATTGGAATGAAAGCAGTTGGCGCGTTGGGAAAAGTGCCTACCCGGCCGGAATTGTGCCCGCCTAGATCGTCTTGAAGACCCTGCGCAGCGCGCGGAATCGCTCGGCACCGGGCGTGTATCCGCCATCGGACGCATTTTCACTCAACCAGGGCGGCTGGGCCTGGATGCCGAACGTCGCGACCGCCAAGTCGCAGTCGTATTGGATCGTGGGGCCGATGAAGTGGGCATTTGACGATTCCTGGACGCCACGCCAGGGAAACAGTCCGTCGAAGCCGACCTGGTTGTTGGCTTCGAACGACACGGTCCAGTGCTCGTTCGGCGGAAAAGCAATCGCGCAATTGACGGAAAGGGCACTGGTGCGCTCCCACTCGGCGCCATCGCGCGCCCAGACGTTGTTGAAGCCGATGTTGAGAACATTCTCGAAGGCGAACACATGCTTCTGCGCCAGGAGGCGCTGCTCGAAGCCACGCTCGGTGGCCGCAAAGGCTAGATCGAAAGCAAGCGACAGGCCGAAATCGAACTCGCGGACCGACTGGAAGCCGCTGAAGCTCGCCGCTGTACCGCCGGCCGACCAGCCAAGCCACTGCTGGAACGAGACCTCACGCTTGCCGATGACGGTGGCGGGATTGGCTTCGATGAACGGCTCGTCGTCCCCCACGCGGGGGTGCACAGCGCCATGGCGAAACAAAAGGCCGTGCAGGTGGATCGCTGAAAAGTCATGCGCTGCCTCCGGGTAAATGCAAGTGCGTCGCACAAGCGACAAGAAGCGCCGATCGGCCGAAAGCAACCGGCGCATTGCCACATCCTGGCCGGAATGTCGTCTTAACCATCTGGATATCAAAGAGTTTTTTGATGACCGCGCCGTATTTGCGCAGTTTCGGCTTCCCATCACTTCCGAGGCTGAAAGGGTGGCAAAAGCGGCGGTAGAGCCGTGAGGGCGACGAGCCGTTCGCGGTTCGGGAATGAGGCAAATTGGCTCGGCGAAGACCCGGAAATTGCGGGCGTTTCCGCCCTTGACACCCCACTCACTGCCGCCTATGTAGCGCCACCTTTCAGGGCAGGCCGTCCACACGGAAACGCTGCCGGAAAGCCAGTTTTTAGCGTTGGACCGCGCGACTAGGGCGCCGAATTTCTGATCGCCCCAGTCCTCCGCGATTTGGCCGAGGTGGGCAGTGCCCCACTTCGGATTTTTGTTTCGTGGCGCCTGCAAGCTGCAGGAAAGGAAAAGTGGAAGCGAATGCCGACGATCAATCAGCTGATCCGCAAGCCGCGCGGGTTTAAGCCCAAACGCAACAAGGTGCCCGCCCTGCAGCACTGCCCGCAGAAGCGCGCCGTATGCACCCGCGTCTACACCACAACTCCGAAGAAGCCGAACTCGGCTTTGCGCAAGGTAGCCAAGGTGCGCCTGACCAACGGCTACGAGGCGCTGACCTACATCCCGGGCGAAGGCCATAACCTGCAGGAGCACTCGGTCGTGCTGATCCGTGGCGGCCGCGTCAAGGACTTGCCGGGCGTGCGCTACCACATCATCCGCGGCGTGCTCGACACGCAGGGCGTCAAGGACCGCAAGCAACGCCGTTCGCTTTACGGCGCCAAGCGGCCGAAGTGATCCGAACGGAGTGAGGATCATCCCGGCCGAGCGCAGCGAGAGCCGGGATCTTATGAAGGAAGAGAAGACATGGCCCGCCGCCGCCGCGCAGATCGCAGAGAGATCAACCCGGACGCCAAGTACGGTGATCTCGTGGTTGCCAAGTTCATGAACAGCCTGATGTACGACGGCAAGAAGTCCGCCGCCGAAGGCATCATGTACGGCGCATTTGACGTCATTCAGCAGAAGACCAAGCAGGACCCCCTGGCCGTTTTCCACGAAGCGCTGCGCAACGTCAGCCCGGCCTTGGAAGTGCGCTCGCGCCGCGTCGGCGGTGCCACCTATCAGGTGCCGGTGGAAGTCCGTCAGGATCGCTCCCGCGCGCTGGCAATCCGCTGGATCATCACGTCCGCCCGCGGACGCAACGAGCCGACCATGACCGGCCGGCTCTCGGGGGAAATTCTGGATGCCGCAAACAACCGGGGGAACGCGGTGAAGAAGCGCGAAGACACGCACAAGATGGCGGAAGCCAACCGCGCGTTCTCGCACTACCGCTGGTAAAGGACTGAAAAGTGCCCCGAACCACCCCGCTCGACCGTTATCGCAACATCGGCATTGCCGCGCATATCGACGCCGGCAAGACGACGACGACCGAGCGAATCCTCTATTACACCGGAAAGAACTACAAGATCGGCGAGGTCCACGACGGCGCTGCGACCATGGACTTCATGGAGCAGGAGCAGGAGCGCGGCATCACCATCACCTCGGCCGCCACCACCGCGTTCTGGCGCGAGCACCGCATCAACATCATCGACACGCCCGGCCACGTGGACTTCACCATCGAGGTGGAGCGCTCCATGCGCGTGCTGGATGGCGCGGTGGCGGTTTTTGACGCCGTCGCCGGTGTCGAGCCGCAGTCCGAGACCGTGTGGCGCCAGGCCGACAAGTACCGCGTGCCGCGCATCTGTTTCGTCAACAAGATGGACCGCACCGGCGCCGACTTCGCGCGCTGCGTCCAGATGATGATCGATCGCCTCGGCGCGCGTCCGCTGGTCATTACCTGGCCGGTCGGCGGCGAAGCCAACTTCAAGGGCATCGTCGACATCGTGCGCATGAAGGCGGTCATCTGGCAGGAGGAGCAGCTCGGCGCCAAGTTCGACGAAATCGACATTCCCGCCGAGCTGAAGGAAAAGGCCGAAGAGCTCCACCATCATCTGGTCGAGATGGCGGTCGAAGAAGACGAGCAGCTGCTCGAGCAGTATCTCGAAGGCCGTCAGCCCAGCGTCGATGAGCTGAAACGCTGCATCCGCAAAGGCACCACGCAATTCAAGTTCGTGCCGGTAATGTGCGGCTCGGCCTTCAAGAACAAGGGCGTGCAGCCGCTGCTCGATGCGGTTGTCGACTATCTTCCGTCGCCGCTCGACATTCCGGCGGTGAATGGCATGGTCCCGGACACCGACAAGGAAGTGGAGCGGGCCGCCGACGATAAGGCGCCGTTTGCCGGTCTCGCCTTCAAGATCATGGACGATCCGTTCGTCGGTTCGATCACTTTCGTGCGCATCTATTCGGGCACGGTGAACAGCGGCACCTCGGTGCTCAATTCCGTCAAGGACAAACACGAGCGTGTCGGCCGCATGCTTCTGATGCACGCCAACGAGCGGGAGGACATCAAGGAAGCCAACGCGGGCGACATCGTCGCCTTTGCCGGCCTCAAGTTCACGACCACGGGCGAAACGCTCTGCGATCCGAAAAACCCGATCATTCTCGAACGGATGGAGTTCCCGGATCCCGTGATCGAGATCGCGATCGAGCCGAAAACCAAGGCCGATCAGGAGAAGATGGGAATGGCGCTCCAGCGCCTTGCCCAGGAGGACCCCTCGTTCCGCGTTTCGACCGACGCGGAATCCGGTCAGACGATCCTGAAGGGCATGGGCGAGCTCCATCTCGAGATCAAAGTCGACATCCTCAAGCGCACCTACAAGGTGGACGCCAACGTGGGCCAGCCCCAGGTGGCCTATCGCGAGACGCTGTCGCGGCCGGTCGCCATCGATTATACGCACAAGAAGCAGACCGGCGGCGCCGGCCAGTACGCGCGCGTCAAGGTCGAATACGAGCCGCTGCCGGCCGGATCGGGGTTCGTGTTCGAGAACAAGGTCGTCGGCGGCGCAGTCCCCAGGGAATTCATCCCCTCTGTCGAAAAGGGCATCAAGGCGCAGAAGGAAAGCGGCATCGTGGCCGGCTTCCCGGTCATTGATTTCAAGGCGACGCTGGTCGACGGCGACTTCCACGAAGTCGACTCCAACGCGCTGACGTTCGACATCGCCGCACGCGCCTCGTTCCGCGAGCTGGCGAGCCGGGGCGTCGGCAAGCTGCTCGAGCCGATCATGAAGGTGGAAGTGGTGACGCCGGAAGAGTTCCTCGGCGGCGTGATCGGCGACCTCAATTCCCGGCGCGGCCAGGTTCACGGCACCGATACGCGCGGCAACGCGCAAGTGGTGACCGCGATGGTCCCGCTCGCCAACATGTTCGGCTACATCAACACCCTGCGTTCGATGTCTCAGGGGCGTGCGCAGTACACCATGCAGTTCGATCACTACGAGACCGTGCCGCAAGCGATCGCGGACACGCTGAAACCCAAATAACCGCCAATAGGAGATAGCGATGGCGAAGGCCAAATTTGAGCGGACGAAGCCGCACTGCAACATCGGGACGATTGGCCATGTTGACCATGGCAAGACGACGTTGACGGCTGCGATTACGAAGGTTCTGGCGGAGACGGGCAAGGCGC
>Ga0335085_10004969_pt1 | contig 21705 bp, 18 predicted proteins | sample Lox_Sample_45_FD_206712 | JGI IMG/M metagenome (GOLD analysis project Ga0335085, IMG submission 206712) | Soil microbial communities from Loxahatchee National Wildlife Refuge, Florida, United States - Lox_Sample_4.5 | ecosystem: Environmental > Terrestrial > Soil > Wetlands | place: USA...
TCCGGAAAAGCTGCCCCGATTGCGTCCCTTCGGGAATTTCCAGATCCTCTTCGCCATGGAGGGTTGGAATCTTCACCATTGCCCCGAGCGCCGCCTGCGGAAAGCTTATTGGCACCGTGCAATACAAATCCGCCCCGCGCCGCTCAAAGAGCGGGTGCTCCTTCACATCGAGAAAAATATAGAGGTCGCCCGGCGGCCCACCGTTAATTCCCGGCTCGCCCTGCCCGGCCATGCGCAGACGCGTGCCCGAATCCACTCCCGCCGGCACGCCGACCTCTAGCGTGCGCTCCCGTTGCAGCTTTCCCTGCCCGCGGCACTTTTCGCACGCCTCGCGCACCACCTGCCCGCTTCCCTGGCACGCCGGACACGTCCTCGTGATCGAGAAAAATCCCTGCTGATACGCCATCTGTCCGCGCCCGCCGCACGTGCGGCATGCAACCATTCCGCTCCCGGGCTTCGCGCCCGTGCCGTGGCAAATGTCGCAATGCTCAAACCGGTCCAGCTTAATCGTTGACGTAACGCCCGCCGCGGCCTCTTCGAACGTCAGCGTCAAGTCATAACGCAAATCCGCGCCGCGCTGGCCGCGTTGCGCTCGCCCGCGCCGCCCGCTGCCTCCGCCAAACGCGCCTTCAAATCCAAAAAAGTCGCCCAGAATGTCTTGAAACTCTTCGAATATCGTCGAATTAAACCCGCCGCTGGTCTCAAATCCGCGGCTGTTCAGTCCCGCATGCCCGTAGCGGTCATAAATCGCGCGTTTCTGCGGATCGGAAAGCACGCTATAGGCGTCCGAGCACTGCCGAAACTTTTCTTCGGCCTCTCTCTTGCTCTCAGGATTGCGGTCCGGATGCCACTTCAGCGCCGCCTTCCTGTACGCAGACTTGATCTGCTCAGGCGTCGACTCGCGCGTCACACTCAGAACTTCGTAGTAATCGGCTTCCACTTTCCGAGACATGCTCCCTCGTTCTTGCTTAGATGCTGCCGGCTACGATGCAGCTTCACCCCGCACTCAATCTTCTTTCCGATCTTATCGTCGCTGAAAATCGTTGCCAAGCCGCTCGCGTTCGGCCTACGCCCCGGCTAACAACCCCTATTGCCCGCTCGGCGGCGCGGCATGGTACGTAAACGCGATCGCCTTCGTCTCTTTCGACCCGATCGTCACCACCTGATCCTGTACGCCATAGTGTTCCTGCCACGCCTCGATGGTATAAGTTCCCGGCGGCAGCCCACCCAACGAAAATGTCCCGGTCTTCGTCGTCACCGCAAAGAAGGGGTGCCGGAACACGAACAAATATCCGCGCATCCACGGATGCACGTTGCAATTAACCGGAATCGCCAGCTCCGGATTCGGAAATGTCCGGTCAATTGGTGCCGCGCCAGCGGGCTGCGATTGGTTCCACACGTGATTGTCCCGCGGCACCGGATGAATGTTGTGCAACGTCTGGTCGCTGTTGACCACGTGAAAATCCTGATTCGTCATCAGCGCCAACACGTGCGGTTCGTACATGCAATTTTTCTGATCGAGTACGGCCGGCGCGGTTGGCGTCTCGAATTTGTAGTCGTCCATGTTGCCCTTCACATAGACGACCACATTCGCCAACGCACCCTTCGGCCCCGTCACCACAATCGGCGGATACACAGGTTCAGGATTGTCCTTCACGCACGTCGGCTCGGCGGCCATATTCAGCGCCTTGTACTTCGGGGGCGTGCCATCGAGCTTCACTGTGCCTGTAATCGAGCCGGCGGTGGCCGGGTCCACCGTTTTTGTAGGTTCTGGCGCCTTTTGCGCCGTTTCGTTGGAGGATTTACTGCATCCGACGGCAAGAAATATCGCGGTAACGCAGACGAAGACAAAAAGTTTGACTGGTCTCATCAATAAGAGATTTCCCTCTGCCCCAACGCACAATTCTAGCAAAGGTAACTTCGCATCGCGACCCGCTTGCGAAAAATCCTGGGGCTAAACATTGACGCGCCCGTTCAGTTCCACTAAACGCCCGCAGGCACGGCGCTGATGCACGCCTCGCCCTCGACCTGCGATGCCGCCAGCCTCGCCCGGAATCGCAAATGCCGAAACAATGTCAGCTGCATCAGTGGATTCCATACTGCATGCACCAAATCATGTTTGATCAGCAAGTGCCAGAATCGGTTCGAGCGCTTGTACAAATACGACATGCCCAGATAGCCTGGTACGGCTCGCCAGTCTTCCGGTCTGCGCCGCCAGATGGACGCATGCGAGAAGAGCCGCTGGTAAATCCATCCGTAGCCGTGCTCAAGTTCTTCGGGCGTCATGTTCTTCGGTCGAAAAACGGCGTGCGCCGTGTCATAACGGCTCCAGTCGCGATGCAACAGCCGCCCTTCGGCCTCCATCTGCCGAAAAAGCGGTGTCCCCGGATACGGCGTGAGAATGTGAAACGTCGCGCACTCCATCCGATTCTCTTCCACCCACTCCGATGTCCGCACGAACACATCTTTATCGTCGTGATCGAAGCCGAGCACGAACGACCCATTTACCTGAATCCCGTGGTCATGCAACATTCGCACCCGCCGTGCATAATCGGCTGTTTTCGGCGTCTTCTTTTTCGCGTCGGAGAGATTTTCATCAGTCAACGACTCGAATCCGATGAAAACTCCCATGCACCCTGCCAGTGCCATCGCGCGAACCAGGCTCGGATCGTCCGTCACGTCAATCGACACTGCGGCACTCCAAATCTTCCGGAGCTGCTGCAACTCCCGGCAAACCCGATGCAAATATTCGCGATTCGACCCAAGATTATTGTCGATGAACACGCCATACGGTTCCCTGCTGTCGCCGAGTTCCGCCGCCACCTGCTCGGGATCGCGCATCCGGTAAGGCATGCGCAAGCCGCCCGTGGCCAAATAGCAAAATCCGCATCGATTGTGACACCCGCGCGTCGCAATCAGGCTTGCCGTCGTTAAGAAACTCCTGTGCGGCAGAATCGCTCGCCTCGGCGCCGGATCGTCGCGGTACTGATTGTCGTAATTCGCGGCGTATCTCGCCTGCAGCGTTCCTCGCTCGATGTCTTTCAGTATGCGCGGCCAGAGTTGCACGCCGTCGCCCAGCGCCAACGCATCCGCATGCGACGCGCACTCTTCCGGGCATGACAAGACGTGCAACCCGCCGAGAATTACCTTGCTGCCGCGATTCCGGTACCAGTCCGCCAGCTCAAACGCGCGCCGCGCGAACGTTAGATGCACCGAAATGCCCACAACCTCAGGCAGCGGCCGAAACGGCGGACGCCCGTCGAGCAGATTCTCGTCCCAATACTGGATATCCCAATCCGGCGGCGTCGTCGCGGCAAAGCTCGTCATTGCCAGTGTCGGCGTCAGCACATGCTTGCCGAAGCTCGCGTGCGCGTCCTTGGGATAAAACGGATTGATCAGCAACGCCGAACGCGGCCGGATCGGCTCTGCCGATATCGAATGGTCCAGGAAAGGCGGCTGCGCCATCTCCGTCGGTCTCCAGCGGTGCCGCAGCTCAGTAGCAAAGGGCGAAGGCTGTGTACTCATGACAAGTACTTTACACTGTAAAGTACAACACCTTCAAGACAATTTTATCCCTATGTTTTATGGGGCGTTACCAAAGGTCGCCAAGACAGAACCGGGCGGCTCACAATTTGGGGGCGACCTCCGCAAAACCTAAAAAAGGCCAAGCTTGATGTGCAGGAATTTTTTCGGGTTCTTGCGGAAATCGTTGATCATAAGCTGCATGTCGCCGGTAAGGCCTGTGAGATTGTCATAGAGCGCGGGATCAGTGAAGAATTTGCCGGCCGTGCCCTGATTAGAATTAAGTTTGGCGGTGACGTCGCGAAGGTTGGCCGACGCGTCGCGGACATTGTTGTAGAGCGCGTCGTCGGTAGCGAGCTTGCCGAGCGTACCCTTGCCCTGGCGGGCGTCGCTGAGCATGGCGTCTGCGTTCGCGGCGATACTGTTCACGTGCTCGTACATGGCGGGACTGTAGATGATTTTGCCGAGCGTGCCCTTCTGGTCTCTCACGGCGCTCATTGCATCGTCGACCTTTCCGATCGCGCTGTCGGCCTTGTTATAGAGATCGTCCGAGATGACCAGCTTGCCGATGCTTCCCTGCCCTTGCTGGATCGATGTTGCCATCGCATCTACCTTTGCGACGGTCTCGTCAAGGTGATTGTAGAGCGATGGGTCTTTGATCAGCTTCCCGATCGATCCCTGGCCGCGATTGATGCCATCGACGGTCTGGCGGAGGTCCTTTATGAACGCGTCGGCGCTGACCATCAAGTCTGCGCTGCGCGCGATTACTTCTTGCGTTCCGGCGGATTCTTTTGTTTGCACGACGCCCATGTTGGGAATCACCGCGCCGGTGAGGCCGCGCGAGATGGTCACATAACGGTCGCCAAGCAGGCCTTGCGTCGCGAGGCTGGCGGAAGAATCAGTCCGGATCTGGTCCTGATAATCTTTGCTGATCTGAAGCACCACGGTCACGCTGTGGGCCTCGTCCTGCGGATGCGACGTGAGCGACATCGACTGGACATTGCCGACGGGGATGCCGTCAAGATCGACGGGAGCACCGGTGGTCAAGCCGTTGACTTCGGCCATATAGGTGATCATGCGGTATTTCGCACCCCAAAAATGGCCTCCAGTGACGTAAAAGATCGTGATACCGGTCAGGACGAGACCGGCCAGCACAAATATTCCGACGCGAAGATCGGTCCATGAAAGCTGCTTCTGTTGCGCCATTGCTTTCCCTCCCATTCATTGCGATTTTCGTTGCAATGTTCATCGCGATGCAAATTTATGTGGCCGCTGCCAGAAATTGTTTCAGATACTTGTCCGCGCTGCGGCTAAACTCCTCGGCCGAAGCTTCAAAATAGATGTGGCCGTCCCGCAAGACGAGAACGTTCGTCGGAGAAACCCCATCGAGATTTACTCCGGATGCTCTGTTTGAGGCGATCGGCACGACACGGCCTGAATTTATGTCGAAACGATAGTGCGCAAGGCCGAAGGCGTCTTGCACGCGATGGGTGGCCAGCAAGGACGTGACCCCTTGCGCGTCGCGGCCGCGCAGAATCAGATTGATGATCGTCTGCGAGGTGACGGGATCGAGGCCCGCCGTCGGCGAATCGTAGAAAACTACTGCCGGATGGTCCACGAGAGCCCGGGCGATAGACACGCGGCGCCGCATGCCGCCCGAAAGATCCGCAGGATACTGGTCGATCGCATGCTCCATTTCGACGAAGCGGAGTACCTGGCGAACCTGAGTCTCGATTTTATCTTCTTCGACGCCTTCTTCGTGCAGGCGGAAGGCAACATTGTCCTCGACCGTCATGGAATCGAAGAGCGCACCCTCCTGAAATACGAAACCGAGGTGACGGCGGAAGTCGAGCAACTCGCGTTCGGTCATCTCTGTGACGTCTCGACCCATCACCCAGATTTTGCCCGAGTCGGGCCGCATCAGGCCGGCCGCCAGCTTCATGATGAGCGTTTTGCCGGAGCCGCTCTCTCCGAGCAGCACTTTGGTCTCGCCGGGAGAGACTTCGAAGGAGATTCCTTTGAGGACCTCGCCTTCGCCGAAGCCGAGGTGGACGTCTTTGAAGACGATGAGTGGCTCGCCCGGAATAGCATCGGCTAATACCATGCCCCGTCCGGGCTGGAACTCAGTGGCCATAAAGGAATTATAGACAGAAAATGCAGCGGAAACAGGGGGCTAGGGCGGAAAAATACTTTCGGAGAAAACTGCAGCTCTCCGGCGCAGCCAGCTCGCACGATTACTTGTACATACTAAGAAGGAGGCGCGAAAGGAACGCGTCTGAGACGAGCACGGCGAGGGCAGACCATAGGAAAGCAGTGGTCGTTGCGCGGCCGACACCTTCGGTGCCGCCTGTGACTCGCAAACCCTGGTAACAGCCCACTGTGGCGAGAATTAACGCGAAGATGAACGGTTTCACAAGCCCCTGGACAAGGTCGCCGAATACCATCGCGTGTACCGCACGCGTCCAAAATTGGACGGCGCCAAGGTCGAGTGTGAAATGCGCCATTACGAATCCGCCAACCAGACCGAAGAAGTCCCCCACAGCGGCCAGTAGAGGCAGCATCAGCGCTGTTGCGACAATGCGCGGGACCACTAACTTGCGGATCGGATCAGTGCCGAGCGCGCGCATCGCATCGACTTGCTCAGTGACGACCATCGAGCCAAGCTCCGACGCCATGCCCGAAGCATTGCGGCCGGCGACCAGCAGCGCTGTAATTGTTGGGCCAAGTTCGCGAACGAGTGCGAGCGCGACGCCGTCGCCCGTGAGTGAGGCCATGCCAAACCGCGTTAGCTGCGCCGCTGTGTTGAGCACGAGGACGCCGCCAATCGAGAAGAAAGCGGCCATAATGATAGGCACTGATCCGACGCCGATCAGGTCCATCTGGTTGAGGGTCTCTACCCAATAAACTGGCGGGGTAAAGATATCGACGAACGCGTGAAACGACAGATAGACGTAATCCTGAAACGTGAATATCCATCGTTTGGGGGCGTCTCCGAGACGTGAGAGGCGTGATGGCGATTCGGTCGGCTCGGGCATCGTTTGGAGCGCTGTTTGGAACGTCTCGGCAGCTTCCCTCGAAAGCCTACAGTTCGCCCCATTACGCGTCAAGAGAACTTCGTCGATCACTTGCTTGTAGCTGTGTTGGCTAAGGCGAAGACAATGCGTTCTTTACGAGGGTTGTAGTGTCCGGTAAAATTCTTCGCTTGTATTTATGACTGGACGTGACCAGTAATGTTACGCTTCGTGACGGCGGGTGAATCCCACGGTCAGGCGCTTATCGCGTGGGTTTCCGGATTTCCCAGCGGGATCCCTGTGGATATCGAGTTTGTCCAACGCGAGCTGCACCGGCGGCAATTGGGCTATGGCCGCGGCGGACGCCAGAAAATCGAGAAAGACACGGCCGAATTTTTGGCCGGAATTCGACACGGAATAACGATTGGCGCCCCGATCGCGCTGCGAATAGAAAACCGTGACTGGAAAAATTGGGAAAAGATACTGCCTGTCGAGGACAGCGATGGCGCTGAAGATCTTAAGAAGAAGCTGACGGCGCCTCGTCCGGGCCATGCCGATCTGGCTGGATCGCAAAAGTTTAACTTTCATGACGCCCGCTATATTCTGGAACGCGCGTCGGCGCGCGAGACGGCGGCGCGAGTGGCAGTTGGCGCGCTCGCCAAGCTTTTTCTGCGCGAGTTTGGTGTGAATGTACTGAGCCACTCGATTGCGGTGGGGCACGTTCGGCTGGAGCGCGATGCGACGTGGGAAGAAATTGTCGCGATATGCGACAATCTCGAATCGCCGTTGCGTTGCGTCGATAAATCCATCGAAGATCGCATGGTGGCGGAAGTGGATAAGGTGCATCGCGCGAACGACACGGTCGGGGGCGCATTCGAAGTGGTTGCGCGCGGACTGCCGCCCGGCGTCGGAACGCACGTGCAATGGGATGAAAAGCTCGATGCGAGGCTTGCTCGCGCGGTGATGTCGATTCAAGCAGTGAAAGCCGTCGAAATTGGCACCGGGTATTCGAACGCGGCGAGCTACGGCTCGGAAGTTCAGGACGAGATTCGCTACGACCCTGCGCGGAAACGGTTCAGCAGGTCGTCGAATCGCGCGGGCGGGCTCGAAGGTGGAATTACCAACGGCGAAGACGTGGTCGTGCGAGGCTATCTAAAACCGATATCCACGCTCCGCAAGCCGCTCGTCACGGCAGACATGAATACGAAGCAGGAAGTCAAGGCCGCCTACGAGCGCTCGGATGTCTGTGTCGTGCCGGCGGGAGGTGTCGCAGGCGAGGCGATGGTTTCCTTTGAAGTAGCGGCTGCGATGCTTGAAAAATTCGGCGGAGACTCGGTCGCTGAAACGAGACGGAATTTTGAAGGCTATCTAAAACAACTGGACGATTTCTAGACACGATGATCCACCCCATTGTGAGGTACGGCGATCCGGTGCTCGAGACGCCAACGAGACCCATCGAGAAGTTTGACGAGGAACTGCAGACGCTCACCGACGATATGTTCGAGTCGATGTACGCTGCGCAGGGCGTCGGCCTAGCAGCGCCGCAGATTGGCGTGGGTTTGCGTGTCGCCGTGATTGACGTTTCCAACGGGAAGAACGCCGAAGCGAAAATCGTCTGTGCGAACCCGGAGATTACGCACGCCGAAGGCGAGCAACGTGAAGAGGAGGGCTGCCTTTCCCTCCCAGGATTTCGCGGTCACGTCGCGCGACCGCAATTCGTCACGATTCGCGCGCAGGATGTGACCGGAAAAGAATTCGAAATGCGCGGCGAAGGCCTGCTCGCACGCGCTTTTTGCCACGAGATTGATCACCTCAATGGAACGCTCTTTATCATGCACTTGGGCATGCTGAAACGCGACATGATCAAGCGCAAAATCCGCAAGCTGAAAAAAGACGGCAAGTGGTAGGCCGCTCATGGCGCTGCGCATCGTTTTTTGTGGCACGCCGGCCTTTGCTGTTCCTGCTCTCGAACATCTAATCGCCCAAGCGGACATTCGCGTCGAAAGCGTTGTGACACAACCGGATCGCCCGCGCGGACGCGGCAACGAAATTTCGATTTCGCCGGTAAAGGTTGCGGCGCTTGCGGCGGGAATCGAAGTTTTTCAGCCGGAGAAGGTGCGTGCGCCCGAATCCCTGGCCCATTTCGAGCGCTTTACGCCCGATTGCGTCGTCATCATCGCGTATGGCCAGATCATTCCCGCCAAATTGATCGCGATTCCCCGCCTCGGCTGGATCAATGTGCATGCTTCCCTACTGCCGAAATATCGCGGCGCCGCGCCGATCAATTGGGCCATCATGAACGGCGAAACGGTTACCGGACTGACGACGATGCAGATCGATCCTGGACTCGATACGGGCCCGATGCTGCTGAAAACCGAATTGCCGATTGGGCCAGATGAAACTGCGCCGGAGTTGTCCGCGCGGCTGGCGCACGCCGGCGCACCGCTGATCGTAGAAACACTCCGGCGCGTCGAGGCCGGAGAAATTACGCCCGAGGAGCAGGACCATTCGCAAGCGACATTTGCACCGCCGTTGAGAAAAGAAGATGGGCTGATTGATTGGAGCCAGGCTGCAACACAAATCCATAATCGCGTTCGCGGATTGCAGCCGTGGCCGGGTACCTACACGTCATTCCGTGGCAAGAATTGCCAGATCTGGGGACGGCAGCCGCTTGTTAACGATGCCGCTGCGCCTGCAGCAATTCCAGGGACAATACACGCGGGAAAGAGTGGCGTTCTGGTTGACTGCGGTACAGGTCGACTGCTGTTGGAGAATATCCAACTCGAAGGACGCAAGCGTGTGACGGCGCGTGAATTTGTAAACGGCGCGCGCCTTGCAGCCGATGAACGATTTGGATGAAGATCTAGCGATCGGCCACAAATGGCGAAAGAAACGCGGCTAAGAGTCGATTCCGCGGACGGGCATGACTCCCGTCGGCCGCTCTCAGCTTTGCTTTCGCAGAACCTTGTGGCCTTTACGGTCGAATTTGACAACGAATTCGAGAGGCAAATCGGAAAGGCTGGCCATCCCGGCGCACGGCTGTCACTCGTTGTGTGGTCCAACCTGCTTTGTTTTATTCCCGATAAGGGAATCTCGATCCGCGACCTGCCGTCGCAAACGCTGCTGGAGCCATCGCAAATCAAACTCATGCTCGGATGTCTGGAGCGCTGGGGTTTTATCACCCTGAACCCGGGGCCCACGCAGAAAGGGCCGAGGGTCAGCCTTAAACGCGGATTTCCCGTTCGCGACGGCTTCGGCAGCGGCCGTGGAATCAACGGCGATTGGATCGTTCGTTTAACCGAAGCGCGAGGCGAAAAAGCGAAGCAGATCTGGCCGCCGCTGTTTGAGCTGATCGAAGCGCGCTGGCGAGAGCGATTCGGAACACATGAGATTGCGCTGCTTCGCGAATCCTTAGAGCACGTCGTGGATCAACTGGAGTTTGAATTGCCGCACGCCTTCATCGATATCCGATACCGAAAGCGCGCATTTCCGTCGCGGCGCACATGTAGAGGCGGCAAATTGCCTTTATCGACGCTGCTCGCCCAGGTGCTTCTCACGTTTGCAATCGAATTCGAGCGCGATTCTCCGGCGCCGCTTGCACTCTGCGCAAACGCAATTCGTGTGCTTGGCGAAAAGCCGATTCGTGAGAGCGAAATTCCGCGCCTGACTGGAAGCTCACCGGAAACAAGCGGGATCGGCTGGCAATTGAAACCATACATTGCCGTCGAGCGTGACCGCGCCACGAACCGCGGAAAAGTGGTCTGTCTTTCGCCGCGCGGTCTTGCCGCGCAACGAAACTATTATCGCTTGGCCGCCGAAATCGACGAGCGGTGGCAGAGCCGATTCGGCAAAGAAAAGATCGAAAGGTTGCGTGGTTCGCTTCAGGCTCTGCTCAATGCCGAGAGAAGTGAGGGTCTTTTGCTTTCCGATGGGCTTGTTCCGCGGAGCGGCACTGTTCGGTCGGGCGACGTAGGTCCGGCGCTTGGACGCTCCGACATCGGCCCCGCAGCGAAACAAAGAGGACGCGATCTCGTCGCGCAGACAGAAGAATTTGTAAAAAATCCTGCCGGTTCGCTCCCACATTACCCGCTTTGGGACATGAATCGCGGTTTCGGCCCTTAAGGTAACGTAGTGCCGAAGAATGTGTTCTGCCCTGAGCGAATATCATGACCGTAGCTGAGGACCACGTTCACCGTATCTAGCACGCTAACAGTGACCTGCGCGCATGGGTCCCACAGCCAGCCACGCGAACCAAACGCCCCCGAGGGATCGGAAATATCTCCCGCATCAAACGCAGGTCCCGCCTTAACCTCGAAAAAAGCGTCGTGATAGATCACCTTGCCCCAACCCCAGTTCCACAACAAATAACGCCGCCCCATGGGCGAATTCCCTTTTTGGCCGCCGTTCGTGGCCAAAATTCCGCGAAGCCAAAGATCGTTGTCGTCGCGTTCAACGCCTAGCGTGTATAGCTCGTCAAAAGGGACTACCCCGAGGATTGCGCCAGCGCGAACCTGCGAGGTCATTTCGTAATCGTCTCCCTCCGCGCGCGGAAGCCAGTGAAAGCCGATGGAACCTTCGGCGCGCTCGAAACGGTTCGATGCGCTCCTTGTGAAAAAACGGCCGACACCTCCTGTTGCGGAGGAATTGACATTGAGGCGGCGGTCTGGGATTGAAAGCAAGCGGTAATCCGAGCCGGCGTTCCATTCAAGCAAGTTGCCGTTTGTAAAAAATACCCCAGCTCCTGCAGGAATCGCGCTCTGCCCACCGAACGTGCGGCGGGAGAGCACCGCGCCCGTCTGCCACGTCCATCAACCATTTTCGATGCGGCGAATCTCGGTGCCCAATTCCAATTTGCGCAGCTTCAATGCCGTCACGGGCGCAACGGCACCGTACAACGACTTCGTAAGGTTCCAGTTTTCGTCGCGACCGTCCGCATGGACCTGCAGACGCCACTTCGGATTCATGTGCAGCGGCATGGATACAGAGGCAAACAGGCGGCGCTTCTGCGAATCCCATCGCACGATTGAGTCAAAGTCGACGGCGGACCCCCACGCGTTGCGGTATTTAGGGTAGGTAGTTTCATAGGGCAGGCCGCGAAGCATCGAGAGCGCCGCGAGCCATTTGTTCCCGCCCCAGCCGTTCTCTTCGAAGGAGCGAAAGACGAGGTCGTAATTGTCAGGGCCATCGGGCCGGAGCTCCCAGCGGCGCTCCGGGAAAATGCCGAGTGCGCCGATCCGCGCATCTGTCGTTTCGAAATCGCGCAGCCGCATGACCGATAGCGGAGAAATGGAGATCGTCCGCTCAAGCAAAGCTTGGTCTACACGCGGTTGCGGATTCTCTTCGATTTGCGAAATACGAGGAGCTTCGATTCGATTCCAGTACTTAAGGACTGCCGGCAGATTCCCGCGCAGCAGATAGATCGTGCCGAGAAAATTCAGCGCATAGGAGTCGTGCGGATCAAGGCGTAGGGCACGCCGCAGGTCATTTTCCGCCTCTCCGAGATTACTGCTACGATAGGCGACTCCGGCGAGCTCGACCGGAAAGCGCTCTTCACCTGGACTCTTTCGCTCGCCGTCTTCGAAGGCCTCCTTCGCGTCGGACAAACGCTGCAATTGCGCGAGAGCCAAGCCGCGATAAAGGTCCAATTCAGCAGGATTGCCAACAGAGCGGGGCACCAGCTGAACGATTTCCGAGTATTGTTTCCGATCGTAGAGCTCGTGTACTGACTGGACGGAGGGCATCTGGCAGGCACATGAACCCGCGCAAAATAAAACAATCGTCAGCACAAGCGCGGTCTTGAAGCTGAAGGTCAATTCGGTAGAGCAAGCAGGGTCCAGTTCCCCGCCTCTTCCCATTCCTTTTCGAAATCCGCTCGCGCCACTCGCAGCAGTTTTTGCTGCGCCGGATCGTTGATAAAAATGGCGCTGCCATCATTATCGACTCCAGCGACGACGACGTAATGCAATTGATGGCGCGGGCCTGGCGGCGCGAGCGAGACAATCAACGGCCGCCCCTTTCTGATGTTCTCCTGTAAATCCTGCCACTCGCCGCGGATCGCAAATGTCCGATAACCGGACTTCCTAAAATACCCTTCGAGCTCTGACGCAAGAATTCCCTTCTCCTGCTTCGAGTAGAGCGCCTGCTGGATCGTTTCCACGTCAGAACGCGCGGAATGCTCGCGGTGTAAATCATTATCCCAATACTGCATCACCATGGCGGCCGATGCCGAGCCGCAACCGTTTTCAGGTTGCGAGATGAAGGGAACATCCAGCCAGATTCCGGCCGGCGCTGCCGCTGCGAGTACGGCGACGCAGCACACCGCACAGCCAGAGAGGAAATATCTGACTGTGCGGCCTAACGATTTTGCAATCACATGATGCATTGCCAGGTATAAAACGCCGTCCCGGAATCAGTGTACGGCGATCAGGACAATCACCGCCGCCGCTAGCGCGATGATGATGTAGGTGAGTTGCTCATTTGTGAGGGCGCCGGCCGCAAAGTCCTTCTGCGCCTGACCCGCGCGGACCGAGAGGCGCGCCAGTTCATCGTCGCTGAGCGTAGAGACACCGCTTCGCACGACATCGTAATCCATGTTGCCGGCTTTGAGAGCCCGCTTCGCCTGGTCGGTCGAGAGAAACTTTTCAATCTTCGCGATGTGTTCCTGGCGAAGTTGCGCGGCGCTGGCTACGTCCTTCTGCAAATCAGCGGAGCTGACTACGTGGTCCTGTGCGGCAACAGTCTGCGGAAGCGTAAAAAGTGTTGCAAAAACCACACCGGCAGTAAGGCCGAGTGCGAGCTTGCTGCTAAACGTCATCCTCTCTCCTCGGGCTTGGGCCCTTCGATTATCCGGTAAATACAATACCTGCGCAAGACATTGGCTGAACTGAAGTTGCCGCATGGTATCGCACAAACAGCTTTGCGCGCATCGATGGCTGTGCTGTGATCTTTGTATGGCTATTTCCCCAGCGAGGAAAATCGCTTTTGATGTGCTGCAACGCGTCGAAGCCGAAGGCGCTTATGCGAGCGACGAACTGCACGCCGCGCTGAACGCGGGCATTAAGGCAAATGACGCACGCCTCGCCACTGAATTGACAATGGGAGCCTTGCGTTGGCGCGGCCTGCTCGATTTTCTTCTCGAGCGCGATATTAAAAAACCCCTAGTCCGGCTCGATTTGCAGGTGGCGCTCGCTCTAAGGCTCGGCCTCTACCAACTGCGGTTTATGCAGAGGATTCCCGCGCACGCCGCGGTACACGAATCAGTTGAACTGGTTAAGCGCGCGCACAAAGCTTCGGCGGCATCACTTGTAAATGCGGTTTTGCGAAAAGCCGCGCGCGAAGTCGATAAACGTGCTGCTGATTTTTTGCCCCAGGGAATGTCAGCAAGCGGGGCCCTTGCGATTCTGCATTCTCATCCACAATGGCTTGTCGAACGATGGCTTGCGCGCCTCGGCGAGACGGCAACAGTCGCACTGCTCAAAGCAAATAATTGTACGCCGCGCCTGACGTGCTTCTTGAATGATATGAAAGCGCGCGAGGCAGTATTTGAGGAATTCTCCGTCGCTCACTTGCGCATCGAGCCAGGGCGACTGCTGCGAAATGCATTTTCCGTTTCCGGCGGCAGCCCGTCGCGCACGAGGGCCTTCCGTGATGGCGCAATTTCGATTCAGGACGAGGCTTCACAAGCCGTGCCGCTGCTGCTTGCCGTACAGCCGGGTGATCGAGTTCTTGATCTATGCGCCGCGCCCGGAGGAAAGACAGCGATACTCGCAAGGGCCGCAGGCGAAAGCGGGCTCGTTCTCGCGACAGATTTCTATGCACATCGACTGCGCGCCGCGAAAGCGCAGTTTGCGCGGCTGCACCTGGATGGCATCCGTCTTGTAGCAATTGATGCTGAAAAACCGCTGCCAATTGTAGAAAAATTGGGCCGCATCCTGGTTGACGCGCCGTGCTCCGGCACTGGAACTCTGGCACGGCATCCGGAAATTCGCTGGCGTCTTAAGCCTCAGCAACTTGACGTATTTCACCGTATGCAAGTCACCATTCTTCAAAATGCTCTCGCGCAGGCCGCACCGGAAGGGAGAATTCTCTATTCAACGTGCTCTCTAGAGCCGGAAGAGAACGAACACGTGATCGAAGAGGCGATGAAAAGCGGCGGTGCCCGCCGTGCACGGGCCTCGGAGTTAAGCGGTGCGCTGAAACCGCACCTGGTGTCAAATCTGGACGCCGCGCAATTCTTTGACCCGACAGGCGCATTTCGCACGTCCCCCGCAAAGGACAGTACAGACGGCTTCTTCGCGGCGCTGCTCGTGAAGGAAGAATAGAGGAACCGACACGAGCCGCAGGAGCGTTTTTAAGGCTTGGGCTTCGAATTAAGCTCGTACTCGATGTATTGCTCTACGGTGGCAGGATCGCCGCCAACGACTGGCCGGCCATTGACGTAAACGGTGGGCGTACTGCTGACGCCAAGCACAATCGCGTCCGCGCGGTTGGCTTCCACTGCTTTCGCCGCCTCCGGAGAGGAAAGACACGACTTGAATGCGTCGGCATCAAGTCCCTCGTCTTTTGCGAAGCCGTTCAACTCGTCCCAGGCATTGTCGGGCGTGATGTTGTCCTGATTCTTGAAAATGGCGTCGTGGATTTTCCAGAAGGCGGCCGGCGAGTGCAGATAGGCGCAACGTCCCGCGACGGCCGCAGTTTCAGCCCAGGGGTGAATGTTCACGAGAGGAAAATCCTTGTAAACGAGCCGTACCTGCGTCGGGTATTTCGCGCGAATTGCCTCAAAGTCATCGGTAAATTCTTTGCAGTGCGGACACTCGAAGTCTGCGAATTCGACGAGGGTCACGGGCGCGTTGTCCGGGCCGATTGAAGGGTTTCCGGCAATGTTCAAATGCGCGCGAACCTGCTCGTAAGGGTCGCTGTGCAAACCGAACATGTCGCCGCGCAAGACTGTCTTGCCATCTTTGCTCACATACACTTCGCCGTTGTCGGTTTGGCTGTTGTACGTCACTTGAATCGGCACCTTGTAATATTCCGGCGCGGGCGAGGGCGACAGGGGGCCGACGTTCAGCTTGTAGTCGGGTCCCCAGGCGTAGAGGTCGCGGAGGAATGCTTCGGTGGCCTTCAGAAGCTGCGCTTGTTCGGGAGTGACGTCGGTCTGCGATGCAGATGCTACAGCCGTCTCTCCCTTTGCCGAAGCGGCGCTCTGTGCTCCACAGGTTCCGGCCACAAGCATTGCGGAAATCCCAAGTACATTCCAAATTAAAAATTGACGCGTCAGATCACCCATCGTTCGCGAACCTTCTCTCCACCGCGCAAGCGGCCGCAACATTATAGTCTTATGGCCTTGGTGAACCGCGTCAAATGAGCGAGCATGCCGGCGAGACCACCGGAGGAAGGCTCGAAAATGGAGGCGTATACGAGTATGAAGGTGAGGATGATCATGATGATGCTTGAAGACCAGGCAATCACGTTGAAAGTCACCGTGTTCGTATAATCGCCCATGAGTTCGCGCCGATTGATCAGCAGCAGAATGAAAATCAACACAACCGGCAGCCAGATGCCGTTGCCTACTTGCGAATAGATCAGGATCTTCCAGAGCGGCGCGTGCGGCAACAGCACGATTCCCGCCCCCACCACGATCAGCAGCGTATAGAGCGAATAGAACGTTGGCGCTTCCTTGAATTTGCGGTCAAGCCCCGCTTCGAAGCCCATGCCTTCGCAGATCACGTGTGCTGTTGAAAGCGGCAAAATCGAGGCCGCGAACAGCGACGCGTTCAACAATCCGAACGCAAAAAGAAAACCGGCCCATTTCCCCGCCAGTGGCACGAGCGCCTGAGCCGCTTCGGCCGCGCTCGAAATACTCGTGAGGCCCTTCGCGTTGAGCGTGGCGCCGCAGCAGACGATGATGAAAAAGACGATCGCCATGCAGGAAATGCTGCCAACGAGTACATCGAGCCGCGCGTGCTTATATTGACGTGCTCCGACGCGCTTTTCGACGAATCCCGCCTGCAAATAGAAGAATTGCCAGGGCGCGATGGTAGTGCCTACCAGCCCGGTAAGCATTAGAAGGTAGGGCACGTTCATGTGGACGGACGGTATAACGGTCGCCTTTGCCGCAACAAGCCAATCGGGATGGGCCAAAAATGCTGACGCGACGTAAGAGAGATAGAATACGCACGCGACGAGAAATATCTTTTCGACGATTTTGTACGTTCCGTAGACAACCAGCAGCCACACTGCGATCGCCGCCAGTGGCACGGCGATATACTTGCTTACGTGCAAGACTTCGGACGATTCCGCCACGCCGGCAAATTCGGCAACCGTGTTAGCCATATCGACGAACAGCGCCGCGATCATCACAAAAAAAGTCGCCCGAAACCCAAACTCCTCGCGAATCAGGTCGGACAACCCTTTGCCTGTGACGACGCCCATGCGCGCACACATCTCTTCGCTCACGTAAAGCGCGAGAGTCATCGGAATGAGCGACCAGAGGAGGGCGTAACCGAATTGCGCACCCGCTCCGGTGTACGTGCTGATTCCGCCCGCGTCATTGTCGACGTTGGACGTAATCAGTCCGGGTCCCACAACGGCAAGGAACAGTGCAATTCGCTTGCGCCACGAACGCGTGCGGCGGTTAAAATCTTTGCCGCGCGCCGTTAGCCGCGAGACCGTGTCCGTCAATGTAATCCAGGTGTTCATGATTCCGCTTGAACAGGATTGCTCACAGCTTTGCCCGCAGGCGGCTCACCACATCGTCAACGGTGATGGCTCCGAGCGGCCGGCCCAGATCGTTCACCACCGTAAGGCTGCGCAAATTGTACTTGTCAAAGAGCTCGTAAACTTCATTCTCGTTCGCGTCCGTTTTCAAGGAGAGCAATGGAACAAACGCCAGATCGGTCATGCGTTCGTCTGCGCTCGCAAGTATGAGCCGCGCGACCGGAACCGTGCCCCCGAACATCGCCTCACGATTAATCATCACGATGTTATCTAGCTGATCGAGCGCGATTTCGTGGAAACGGATGTAGTCAACCACCTCGCCGCGCGTCGCATCTTCGCCCACCACCACGATCTCGGTATTCATCATGCCGCCCGCGGTATTCTCGTCGAACCGCAAGAGCTCCTCGACTTCGTGCGCTTCACGATGTTCCATCTCATCCAGCACCTCCCGCGACTTCTCGGGCGGCAGGTTAGCGATCAGGTCCGCGGCTTCGTCCGGATTCATCTCCTCCAGAATGTCGGCCGCCTTTTCGGGATCCAACTTCTCGACGACCTGCGTCTGGAGCCGTTTGTCCAGCTCGGCGATAGCCTCGGCGGCCACTTCCTCATCAAGAGAATCGAAAATCGACTGGCGCTCCGCCGGGGAGAGCTCCTCGGCAATATCGGCCAGGTCCGCCGGGTGCAGCTTTGCAAGCCGGTCGCTCGAAAGCTTCAACTTTACACGGCGCAGCGGGTCCGGCTCGATCAGGTTGACGAATTCCCAGCGGATCGTCCGAGCAGGCAATTTTGACTGAATCCGGCGAATTGCCATCGGCGGCACCACACCCTGCAACAGCCGCCGAACCGCAGCGGGAAGGCCGATATCCACGTTTGTGATCCGCAACTCGGTATTGCCGTTATTCTTCTGCTCCGCCATGTCGACGTCGTTGACACGGACGACCTTGCGCCCGTTGGTATCGATGATCTGCTGATCAAGCAGGTCCTTGCGCATGGCAAGCCAGGCCTCGTTGGGATGATAAAGTTCGAGGGCCGACTCGTCCGTGGAAAGCAGCACCTTCCCCGGCGCGACGGAAGCAATCTGGTCAGCGCGGGCGACTAGCGGACGGTACTGTCCCCTGCCTAGCAGCAGCCGCGAAATGCGGTTGGGCTGCTCGTCCGGGACGATGAACATTTCCTTCACTTTGCCGACAAAGTTGCCGGCTGCATCATGGGCTTCCGCGCCCAGGACTTCGGTTGCATGCAGCATCTCTACCTCCCAGCGGCAAGTCGCCGCCTAGGCAAATACGGACAAAAAAAAATGCCCGGGGCGCGGCCACATCCCCGGGCAGACGGAAAACGCCGCTCCGATTATGTCAGGCCGGGCCTCGCCTCTCGACTCGTGCGAGCCCTCTCACTCAGCCAAGCTGGTTGCACGCGGACGATTCTCACCCCAGCCGACCTTGGACCGGAACCTAGATCGCTACCGCGTAAACCCGCGGCACCACCAGGCTCCGAATTAGGCACACCAACTTCCATTCTTTCGTGGGCCTCCGATTTGACTAGTAAAGTGATACGAAAAATTTGTCAAGCAAAGACTGCCATTCCAGTGAGAATTTCATCGCGAAAAGACCATATGAAGCACGGGACGGCCCTTTTTTCTCCGTTCCGCCGCGTAAAGGTCAAAATATGTCCCCCGAATGTAGTCTTTGGGCGAGAAGCCGAGTTCGCGGGCGACGCGGTCGATTGCGTCCGGCTTGCCTTCGAGCTCAAGGAACGTGCCCACGGGTGTCTCGTCTAGCTCGATATGAAGGTCCTTCTCGCGGAAGGCCGTCCGGTATTTTTCGTAGCGAAACCTCGACCGCAGTCCCAGACAGCCAAGGGCAAAGGACCAGCCGCGGTCGACCAGGGTACGTTTTGTACCGGGCGCCCTCTTTGAAGCACGTAGTACAACCTCCCGTTCCAGATTTTGCTTGTAAAGCTTTGGCTTCCCCACCCCGCCATTCGGCGGAACCGGAGACTTGGCCGTCAGGAGCATCCGTTCGCGGCCACCCGACGCGAACGACGAAGGCGCAGGCGTTTCGGTCCTTAGCCGCAATAAACGGCCACGGCTCCGCAGGTCCGAGCCATCAGTATCAAATAGCGTATTCCGTTCTAGCACGCGTCCACGCGGCTTAATCCCCAAGGCATGCAGTTTTTCAATCAGGACGGTCAAATCCTTTATCGCCAGCTTTATTTCTGTCTCGCAATGGGTATCCGATTTCCTGGGCATGAAAGGAGTATAATCGCTCCCCTGCCTGGGCCAATTGGAATCGTGACAGAACCGACCACTCCACTGATGCAGCAGTATCACGCCGTGAAGAAGCAGCATCCGGCGGCGCTATTGCTCTTCCGCCTCGGCGATTTTTACGAGCTCTTCTACGACGACGCCGTCGTTGCCTCGAAAATCCTCCAAATCACACTGACCTCGCGCAATAAGGAAAAGGGCCAACAAGTCCCGATGTGCGGTGTGCCATTCCATGCCGCTGAAAATTACATCTCTCGGCTGGTCCGCGCCGGACATCGCGTGGCGATCTGCGAGCAAATGGAAGAGCCGGGGCCGGGCAAAAAGATTGTCCGGCGCGAAGTGATTCGCGTCCTCACGCCGGGAACGGCCACGGCGGCGACTCTGGTTCAGGAGAAAGAGAACAACTTTTTGGCCGCGATCGTCCGTTGCAGCGTTGCCACGCCAGGCGGGCGCGCAAAGGCCCAGCGGATGGCGGCTTCCGGCGGCGGAGGCTCCACGCAGGGATCACTGGAGTTGGGTGGCACAAGCGCGGGCCAGCGCGATATGGCGATTGGCATGGCTTACGTGGACCTATCGACCGGTGAGTTCCGCGCGACGGAATTTGCAGGCGAGAAGGCCGAATTTCGGCTGCGAGACGAATTAGGCGTCCTGCGCCCGCGCGAAATTCTGCTGCCTAAGCCGCGAACGCTTTTCCCGGCGGCAGCTTCCGCTGAGACAAACGGCTTTGGCGCGGTCGAAACTCGACTCGAAGACTGGGTGTTTGAGACCAATCAGGCCGCCCGGCTTCTCGAGGAGCAGTTTCGCGTGGCCGTTCTCGATGGATTTGGGCTTGTGGGGCATCCGCTGGCCACTTCGGCGGCAGGCGCAATTGTCCATTATTTGCGCGAAACGTCGTCAATCGGAGCAGGCAAGGAATCCTCCAACGGCACCGGTCCGTCGCTCCGGCCTTCTGGCGCCGGACTCGAGCACCTCGACCGGATCACCTATTATGAGCAGCAGGAGGCGATGGCGCTCGATGCCGTCACGGTCCGCAATCTCGAATTGGTCGAGCCATCCGGCGGCGATGATGCGTCTGCGACGCTGCTTTCGGCGCTCGATGAGACGGCTACAGGAATGGGCGCGCGTCTGCTGAGGCGTTGGATTATCCGCCCGGAGATTTCGCTTGTCGAAATCGAGGCTCGACTTGACGCTGTGGCCGACTTGAAATCGCGCATCGTAGTTCGCGAAGAGCTCTATGTCGGCCTCGGCCAGATTCTCGACCTCGAACGGCTCAACAGCCGCGTCGTACTCGGTATTGCCACTCCGCGCGACTTGCTTTCCCTGAAATCATCCCTCGAAAAAATTCCGCAACTGCGGCGGCTAATCGGCGCGGGAGGCGAAATGTCTTCGCCGACACCGTCACCAGATGCCAACGCGGCGAGCCCGGCCGTTTCGCCTGCCCCCCGACTCGAAAATCTCGCGCACGAAATGGACGAGTTGGCTGATGTCCATTCGCTCATTTCGTGTGGCATAGACGATGACCCTCCCGCACTCGCGAGCGACCCCGGCGTGATCCGGCGCGGCTTTGATGCCGAATTAGATGAGCTTCGCGACATTACCAAGCAAGGCCGCCAGATCATCGCCGCGATGGAGGATCGCGAGCGTAAGCGCACCGGCATCGCATCGCTCAAAATTCGTTACAACCAGGTCTTCGGCTATTACATCGAGGTCACGAAACCCAATCTCTCGCTCGTCCCCGCGGATTATGAGCGCAAGCAAACGCTCGTCAACGCGGAGCGGTTCACTTCCGGCGAACTTAAGGAGCACGAGCGCAAAATCCTCACCGCCGAAGAGCGCGTGATCGAAATCGAGCGGCGCCTTTATGCCGAGATTCGCGAATCGATCGCGCGCGAAGCGCGGCGACTGCGGCGCACAGCAGCCGCAATCGGACAACTCGACGTTCTGGTGAACTTCGCCCGAATTGCCGCAGCGCGGAACTACGCTCGCCCACAGTTTACGGAATCGTCCATGGGTGTTGCCGCGCGTGGGACCAGCGCAGACAGCTTGAGGCTGTCGTTGGCGGATTCACACTCGAGGGATGCCGCGTTGCAGAGAAGACGCGGCATTTTTATGATTTCTTCCGGTCGCCATCCAGTGATCGAGCGGCTACTCGAACAGCGCGGCGAGCGATTCGTGCCCAACGACCTTTATCTC
>Ga0335085_10004970_pt1 | contig 21699 bp, 16 predicted proteins | sample Lox_Sample_45_FD_206712 | JGI IMG/M metagenome (GOLD analysis project Ga0335085, IMG submission 206712) | Soil microbial communities from Loxahatchee National Wildlife Refuge, Florida, United States - Lox_Sample_4.5 | ecosystem: Environmental > Terrestrial > Soil > Wetlands | place: USA...
GTCTTCGCGCAGAGTGATCGCCGGATCGACCCAGGCCGCCTTGCGGGCCGGAATGCAGCAGGCCAGCAGCGCGCTAGCCGCTAACAACGCACCCACCACTCCAAATGCCGTGGGGTCGATAGCGCTCACGCCGTACAGCATGCTCTGCATGCCCCTACCCACCAGCCAGGCGCCGCCCAACCCGGCCGCGAGGCCAATCGCTGTGAGCTTGAGGCCTTCGCCGACCACCATCCACAGCACGTCTAGCCGTCCGGCGCCGAGCGCGATGCGCAGCCCAATTTCGTGTGTGCGTTGCGCCACCAGAAACGCCATCACACCGTAAATCCCCAGGACGGCGAGCAGCAGCGCTACCGCGGCGAAACAGGCGATCAGCACGGTCGAGAAGCGGTCGCCCGCGTGTGAATCGGCCACCACCTGCTCCATCGTTTCGATGCCGGCCATGGGCAGGTCGGGATCGATCGAACGGATCGCCGCTGCAAGACTTTTCGTCATGCCCGCGGGATCGCCCGCCGTGCGCACGGCCAAGTTCGCGGTCGGCCAGGGGCTCTGCCAGAACGGAACATAGACTGCCGGAAAATCGTTGGGCCGGTCGCCATACGCCACGGTGTGGAAGACGCCCACGATTTGCCATTCGACCTCCGCGCTGAGCTTCGTCTGTCCCGGCACCAGATCCTGGATCACCACGCGCTGCTTTAACGGATCCAGACCCTTCATATACCGCTTCACGAAGGTCTCATCGACCATGGCGACCCGCGGCGATCCCGGAAGGTCGCGCTCGTCAATCTCGCGGCCCTGCACGGTGCGGATTCCGAATGTCTGGAAATAGCCCGGCGTGACCATTTGAAAGCCGGTGGTCGGGCGATTGTTGGCGTCCGCGGCAGGCTGGCCCGCAATGCTGAACCACATGCCGAACCCCGTGCCCTGGAGCGGCATCCCGGTGGTAGCGGTGACCTCGCGGACGCCGGGCAGCGCCGATGCATGCGCCAGCACATCGCGATAAAAGCCGCGGATTTTGTCGGGTTCCGCGAGGCGGCCTTGCGGCACGGGGAGGAAGAAGGTGAGGATGTGGTCGGTGCGCACGCCGAGATCGAGCTGCGTAATCTTCCAGAAGCTGTGGATGGCCAGGCCCGCGCCCGCCAGCAGCGTCAGCGCCAGGGCGAACTCCGCGACCACCAGGGCGCGCCGCACGAAATGCCTGCCGAAGCCGATCGAGCGGCCCGACTGCTTCAGCACGGCGTTCAGATTGAGCCGGGCCGCCTGGAGCGCCGGGGCGCTGCCCGCCAGAATTCCAGTCGTCATCGCGGCGCCCACCGTAAACAGCAACACCGGCACGTTGAGGGTCACATCCGCCTCCGACGGCAAGGTGTTTTCCGGCATAAAGTGCAGCAGGACCTTGAGAATCACCCAGCCGAGAGCCACTCCCACCGTCCCGCCCATCAAGGCCAGAACCAATCCCTCGTTGATCATCTGACGGAACAGGCGAGCCCGCCCCGCTCCGATGGATGCGCGGATGGCGATCTCGCGCTCGCGGGCAGTGCCGCGCGCCAGCAGAAGATTGGTGACGTTGGCGCAGGCGATCAGCAGCACGAAGCCGACTCCGCCCATCAGAAAATAGAGGCCCCTGATCGTCTCTTTCGAGAGGAAGTCGTTACGCAGCGGCTCGACGCTCGCGCCCCATCCCTTGTCGACCGGATAGATCTCTGCGATGTGCTTCGTCACGGCGTCCATGTCTGCCTGCGCCTGCTGAATCGATACGCCCGGTTTCAAGCGGCCCATGGCCAGCAGCCAATGAAAATCGTGGTTGATCTGCTCGGGCTTAATATTCAGGGGCACCCAAAGCTGGTTCGGCATCCGGTCCATCTGGCCCGGCGGCATGACCCCGATCAGCGTGTAATTCTCGCCGTTCATGCGGACAGTGTGGCCGATCAGATCGCGATTGCCGCCGAAACGCCGCCGCCACAGGCGGTTCGCGAAGATGACCACGTGGTCCTTGCCGGGTTGATCCTCATCCGGCAGAAAATCGCGGCCAATCATCGGCGGCACACCCATTCCGGAAAGCTGCCCCGGAGTAATCTGCAGTCCCGCTATCTGCTCCGGCCCTTCCGATCCGCCCAGGTTGCCGCTGAAGCCGCTCCAGGCCCAGAGCCCCTGAAACGCCTTGCTCTGCTTCTGCCAGTCGAGGAAATCTCCTGCGGCGATGCCGTTGCGGTTGCCCTGGACTTTCGACCAGACCATCACCAGTTGATCCGCGTTAGGGTACGGCATGGGAGCGTACAGGGTGGCATACACCACGCTGAAGATGGCGGTATTGGGACCCACTCCCAACGCCAGCGCCAGCACCGCTACGGCTGTAAACATCTTATGATGCCAGAGAAGCCGGTACGCAAATCGGAAATCGCGCAATAGTTCGGTCATCAGTGCTCCACGAGCCTTCGGAGGCGGACCTCCGGAAGGTTTTAAGAATAAGACGTCTACCTCGCGGATTCGGTTCGGCTGCCCTGACGCAATGATCGGAAGTGACGTGTTGAGCTGAAAGCCCAAGGGTACCGGTGGCGACAGTCCCATCGAGCCACATGTTGTTCTTTTCCTCAATAGGCCGATCGTTACGGTTACTCCGACGGTCGACCATCAGACGCGGCCGGCCGCCGTGGACTTCCTATCCCTCCGTTACCAACGGAAATACATCCCGCTCCTCTTCAATCATGTTGTGGCGGGCGATCGCCAGAAACCTGCGAGCCAGATACAGGGTGTCCGCTGTTTGGCCTCGCGTCTCCGCCTCAAGAAGGTGATAGGCAATCTCCAGCACCTCGTTATGCTGTCCTTCCAGCTTGGCGGCCAGCGAGGCATCACGGTCGCCCAGCCGCACCAGAAGAACGGTTTCGTGTTCATAGTGCCTGACACAGAGTTCGTGCACGCAGCGAAACGCCTCGATGTTTATGGTGCCGAACCCGATGCTCCCGGCGAAAGAATCGAGCGCGGCTTCGATTTGGCGGTGTTCGTCAGTGAGCGATTGGATCGACAACACCACGGTGCCCGGCTTCCATCGTATCCCTTGCACGCCGCTCCGTCGGATGCGTTCCGCCGTGATTGTGTGGTCAGGCGCCCTCCCGTTCTCGGTCGCCCATGGCGCGCCGCGCGCCGAGGAACGCGCTGAGTGCATGCTGCCGCTTCGGGACAGCTGAAAACCGTCTTCAGCCGTTGGCGATTGCGGGAACCGGAAAGTTTGCGGCAAGCCAGGACAGCTCAGCGGCGGCACCCCGCATCGGCCGGCCGTGGCCTGCCGCAATCACCGAGGGACTTAATAGCGCCAGCCGTTCCACGGATTTTCGTGCGCTTTGCCAATTCATCGTGGCGGGCACCGGCGGACGGCATACCTTCTTGCGTTGCAGCACCGTGCCCCAAAAGCTATCGAGGTTCATTGTCGTGACCGCGTCGCCGGCCAGGAGCGCCCGGTCCTTGCGCCGGTAGAATGCAACGTGCCCCGGCGTGTGGCCGGGCGCCTCGATCACCTCCCAGTCAGGCAAGCCTGTAACTGGCTCATTGGTGCGGAAGGCTTCGAGCCGCTTTCCCAGATCTACGGTGGCGGTTGGGAAGAATCTCGCGATGCGGCTAAAGAATCCCGGCGAACTCAGATCGAACGCCGGATAATGACACTGGCCTGTCAGATACGGGATTTCGGCCGCGTGGGCATAAACTCGAACGCCCCACCGGTCGGCCAACCGGGCGGCCGAGCCAGCGTGATCAAAGTGGCCATGCGTTAGCAGGATCGCGGAAGGCCGGCTAGCGGGGCCGAAACGCTTCCTGGCGGCCCTGCGAATTCTGTCTTCATTTCCCGGTGTGCAGGTGTCCACCAATACCCAGGAGTTGTGATCGCCCACCAGATAGGCGTTGGCGATCAGAGTGGGAACGACAGCGACGCCGGCGACGATCTCTCGCATGCTTAATCTTCCAATGTCCTCGCCCGATCCAGCAAACCGCGTAAAGCCAGACGGTGAGCGGTAATCGAACTCGGCAGAACCTGCCCCATGGCGCGCGGCGTTCTGGTATGAAATATCACAACCGCCAGCGCGATCGCCTCGGTTTTCATATATTCAGCTTCTATAATCTTGAACTCAGGTTTCCAACAGCCTATAGTTTGTGTGTGCGCGGCTAGCGGAGCCGTGCTTCTTGGGACGAGCGTCTATCTGGTGGCTCAGTTCTAAAGCCCGATGTTCTCGTCCGCGGAGAGTCGTCACGGCCGCTGTCGCGGCCGCCAATAGCCGTGCAGACGCCGAAGGGCGGCGACGCGGAATCAAGGGTTTACGCACCGCCTTTGGACGGAGCGGGGCGTAATTTCTAGCGGAAGTTCCGACCTTAGAGAGGGCAAGAAGATGAGTAAGATGAGTTGTTACCTGTGGCGGGCGGCCATCGGCTTCATGCTGGTAAGCATCGGGGCAGGGCATGCATTCGGCCAGGCAACCGCCAGCGGCAGCATTCAGGGAACCGTGTTCGATCAGTCCCAGGCGGTGATCATCGGCGCCGAGGTTGCGGTCACCAACAATGGCACCGGCGAGCGCCGAACCACTAACAGCAATAATACCGGCAATTATCGATTCGACCTGCTTTCGGCGGGGATCTACACGGTGCGGGTGTCGAAAGAAGGATTTGCCGCGCTGGTGGAGACCGTCGATCTGCTGGTCGGCCAGACGGCAACCGCCAACGCCACGCTGACGCCCGGTTCCCCCACGCAGGTGCTGGAGGTCACCACCGCGGCTCCATTGATGGACCTCGGCAGGAGCAGCATCAGCGCCAACATCACGCCCGCCGAGGTGCAGGACCTGCCCCTGGTCGGACGCGACGTGGCGAACCTTGCATATCTGGCGCCCGGGGTGAAAGCCGCGGATTCATACGATCCGACCAAGGCCCGCTACGCCATTCTCTCGGTGAATGGCGGCGACGGGCGCAACGTAAACGTCACGGTCAACGGAATCGACAATAAAGACAACACCGTGGGCGGCCCGGTCATGCAACTCCCCCTCGAAGCCGTGCAGGAGTTCGCCATCAGCACGCAGCGGTTTTCAGCCGAGAACGGGCGCTCTCAGGGTGCGGCGGTCAATATGATCACCAAGCAGGGCACCAACAAGCCCCACGGGTCGCTGTTCGGGTATTTCCGCAATGGCGCCCTGGACGCCGACGAGAAGGTCCCGGACGGGCATGGAAGCTATACCCGCGCTAACCCCGATTACAGCCGGCAGCAGTTCGGCGGTTCGATCGGGGGCCCAATCAAGAAAGACAAGCTGTTTTTCTTTTTTGGCCTCGAGCGCGAGCGCGAAAACCAAAGCCTGGAGGAGAGCGGCACCGCGTTCCAGGAATTGACCCTGGCCAAAGCCAACGGATTCGCGGCCCAGCCCGAGGCTTCGATTCCGCGTCCATTCTACGAGTGGCGCTATAACGCCCGTATGGACTGGAGCCTGAACTCGAAAAACAGCCTCTATGCCAGCTACAGCTCGCAGTCGAATAACAGTCTGAACGATCAATCCTCGGGAATTTCCGACGCCACCAACGGCAACTTCACCACGAATCAGTTGCAACTGGCGAGCATCAGCCTGAACTCGCTGGTGTCGAGCAGTACGGTCAATACCCTGACGGTGGGCTACCAATACTGGAACAACCTGATCGCCAGCAACATCAGTGCGCCGCTGATCATCTTCCCGGACGCGAATATCGGGACCAACACCAACGTTCCGCAGCAGTCCTGGCAGCGCAAGTGGCAGTTCCGGGACGATATGTCCAAGACCATCGGCAAGCACACGCTCAAGTATGGTGTGGACTTCATTCATACGCCGCAGCAAGGCGGGTTCTTCGAATTCAGCTCGACGCTGGAGGTCGACTTCGCGGACGACCCGAGCACCATCCTGACCGATACCAAAGATTACCCGCAGAAATTCGCGACGCCGGGCGCGGTCACCGGCATGACGGTCGCCAATGGCGACCCGTACTTCCTGGTCGGCACCAAACAGCTCGGGATCTATTTCCAGGATGACTGGAAGGCTTCTTCACGGCTGACCCTGAACCTCGGCTTGCGCTGGGACAGAGACTTTAACATGGTCGGCGCATCCGACGTCCCGAAGAGCCGTACCTATCAGGAATTGGTGGCGCTCAACAGCCCTGTGACGAATCCGTACGTCAGCCACCTGCCGCACGATGATGGCAAGGACTTCAGCCCGCGTGTGGGCTTCGCCTACGACCTGACCGGGAAAGCCAAGCACCTAGTACGCGGCGGAATCGGACTGTACTTCGGGAACATCTTCCAGAACATTCCGCTGTTCATGGAGCAGATGAGCAACCCGACCGTGTTCCAGGCCGTGTTCGCCCTCTCCGCCCCGACCGATATCGTCCCCGGCACCGGAATCCCACTCGGCAACTGGCACTATGGTGTGGACCCGATGCCGGTGATCCCGCCACCCTCCACGCAGCTCGCATCCGGAAGCGTGGGGAGGTTGATGGACCCCAATTACCGTAACCCGGTGGCGGAGGAATTCAATGGCGGCTATAGCTGGTCGGTGAGCCGCAGTTCGGTGATCGAGGCTGACTATACCCACGTGCTGAGCCTCCACGAGGATAAGACCATCAACATCAACCAGAGAGTGCCCGTAAACGGGGTGTGCTGCACCGCCCCACTCGACCCCTACTTTGCCGCCAATACCAGCCTTCCGGCGCTCTCTTCCGTCCGGATGGACGAATCGATCAACCGCTCGCGCTACGATGGGCTCAACCTGAGCTACCGGCAGCGGATGAGCCATCACCTTTCCTTGAACTCCACCTACACCGTGGCCCGGTCGTACGGCTATGGCGTCGGCAGTAACAACTCCAACACGGAAACCTCCTTCCGCAACTATCCGCGGCTGGCCACCAATCCACTGGCGTCCTGGGACTGGGGCCCCACGCCGTACGACGAGCGGCATCACCTGACGGTGAGCGGGATTATCGACCTGCCGAAAGGGATCCAGCTCGCACCGATCCTGCAGGCCGGCTCGGCACGGCCCTATAATCCGTATAACTCGAGCAGCACCTTGAATACGGGCAGCGGCATTACTTATGCGGTGGTGGTCCCTACCAGCGCTCCGACGAATTATCTGGCATATGCCGGCAAGAACAGCGCCGCCCAGAACTGTTTCTACGGCTTAAACGGTGTCAGCAAGAGCTGCACCATCGCCCAGTACAATCCGCTCCGCGGCGACCCGTTCTTCCAACTCGATCTGCGGCTTTCAAAGAACATCAAGCTGGGGGAGCGGGCCAGCGTGCAAGTGGTCGGGCAGGCCTTCAACCTGACCAATCGCGCGAATTACGGCAACAATTTCTACAACAACATCGCGGACCAGACGACTTTCGGTCATCCGGAGGGCTTCATGAACCCGAGCGCCACCACGATTCCGCGGTCGCTTTGGGGCGAATTCGGCGTCCGCTTCTCGTTCTGATCCGCTTGGAGGAGGCCCACCGAACGCGGCGGGCCGAGCCTGTTTCCTCGGGGATAGTCGCCTGTGCGTTTCCCCTGGAGCGACTTAGCTGTATCCGACGGACGCACGGACAGGCACGATCAACGGCGGCGGCATCTGATTTTTCACGAGCTGGGCGACTAAGGATACCAGCAGTATGACGACTTGCCTGCTCACTTAGTCAAGACGGAAGCCGCAATATCGGAGCGTTCACGCCTGAAGGATCGGTAACCAGGTGGTCGGCGGTTCACCTCCTTAGGCACTGACGCTCATCCCCGGGAACAAATCTGCGCCAATGGCGAGCGGGCAATAGCCGATCGCCAAGTCGCCGGGTTCTTGTCAAGGAATCGACATTATCCGCCATGAGCGGCGCAATTCCATTGAGCAGCAGAGCTAGATCTCCGAGTATTCAGCGGATCAAGATTTCCCAAGTTTCGACCAATGGGACGCGCGTCTGGAGAGACGACTCTGTACGATGCTTGCCGCCAGAATGGCGAGCGCCCGGGTTTGTCTGGAATACCCGCATTCAGTTCCCTTCTTTTCAGTCTCTTAGATCGGAATCTTTTCTTCCGCTACAAAGGATTTCGAAAGTGTTGACTCGCCTCACCACGAGGCGTACCCCAGGGCAGTGGCCGTGTGTTCTTGAATGGTGCAGCAATGTCTCAACTTCGTGTCGTACTGTTTGGCTTGCTCGCTACCTGCTCCGCGGCGGCGCAAAACTACCTCATCACCCAATTCGCCGGCGGCGTGCTGCCCGTATATGAACCAGGCACCTCGGCGGACCTCAACGGCTCAACCATTTATGGAGCGGCTGCGGATGCGGCCGGCAACCTGTACTTTACGTATCAGTGTGCGGTCATTCGGTGGGATGCCGGCACCGGTCTCCTGACCCTGGTGGCGGGCAACAACCTACCCGGTTACAGTGGTGAGAATGTCCCGGCTTTCGGCGCCCGCCTGAACTACCCCCAAGGCGTGGCTTTGGACTCAGCCGGCAATGTCTACATTGCCGATACTTACAATTACCGCGTCCGCAAGGTCTCCGCCAACGGCTTGATCACCACGGTTGCGGGCAACGGCACGCCGGGATATGGGGGCGACAACGGGCCCGCCACGGCCGCCATGTTGAGGTTTCCAGCGGGAGTCGCGGTGGACTCCCACAACAATCTCTACATCGCCGACCTAAGCAATCAGCGGATTCGCATGGTCACCAATGGGACCATCACCACTGTGGCAGGAAACGGCCAATACGGCTATAGTGGCGACAACGGGCCGGCCACCCAAGCCACGATGAACAATCCGATATCTGTGGCGGTGGACCCAGCGGGCAATCTCTACATCGCCGATCGAGACAACAACGTGATCCGCGTGGTTTCGGGCGGAACGATCACCACCGTGGCGGGCAACGGTCAACTCGGATACAACGGCGACAACATATCCGCCACCGCAGCCCAATTGAACAACCCCTACAGCGTGGCCACCGACGCGGCGGGCAACGTCTATATCGCCGATACCTACAACTTCCGGGTTCGCATGGTTTCCGGCTCAAAGATCACCACCGTGGCGGGGCACGGGCAATCATCCTACAGCGGCGACGGCGGGTCTGCTGTGAATGCGGGCCTTGAAGCGTACGCGGTCGCTTTCAATGCGGGCAACCTCTACATCGCCGATCACTTCGGCGGGCGCCTCCGCAAAGTGGCCGGTGGCATGATCAACACCATCGTGGGAGGCGGATGGCCTGCCAGCAACAGCGTCAATGGTCCTACCGGCACCCAATTGGCCTACCCCAATGGTGTCGCCGTGGATTTGGCCGGCGACCTCTTCATCGCCGATTCCGCGGACCATCTAATATGGGAGGTCAGCAACGGAACCATCACCCGCGTCGCCGGCACTGGTGTGGTGGGCTACGGGGGCGACCAAGGTTCCGCCACCATGGCCATGCTCAACTGGCCCATGGGGGTTGCCGTGGATTCCGCCGGCAATCTCTACATTGCCGACACCAACAACGATCGCGTTCGCATGGTCGCCAACGGGAACATCACTACCGTTGCGGGCAATGGGAACTTTGGTTTTACAGACAACGTGACGGCCACGAGCGGGCAATTAGCTGATCCGTGGGGAATCGCCGTGGACTCCACGGGCAATCTTTACATCGCCGACTTATCCAACCAACGAATTCGCAAGGTGACCAAAGGAGGAGTGATCACCACCGTTGCGGGCAACGGCACCGCCGGTTATAGCGGCGATCAGGGTTCGGCCACCAGCGCCTCGCTGAACTATCCCCTGGGGGTCGCGGTGGACTCCGCGGGTGTGCTGTATATCGCCGACACCTGGAACTCAGTGATCCGCAAGGTCGCCGGAGGGAACATCACCACCTTCGCCGGTGGTGGATACCTCTACGGCGACAATATTCCCGCCACTAGCGCCAGACTGAGTCTACCTTATGGGGTCGCCGTGGATTCCGCCGGCGCCGTCTACATCGCCGAATATGGCAACCGCATCCGCAAGGTTGTTGGCGGGGTGATCACCACGATCGCGGGAGGCGGCAACGACTTTGGCGTCGATGCTCCAGCGGCCAGCGTACGGATCGACCCTCCCGCTTCAGTTGCCGTGGACTCCTCATCCAATGTGTATTTCGCCGCGCAGCAACTGGGCGAAGTGTTTCGTCTTTCGCCATATACTCCCAGCGCCCTCGGTGCCTCCCTCTCCCACACCGGCAACTTCGCCCCAGGCCAGAACGGCGTAATTTATACGGTGACCGTGTCCAATGGCCCGTCGGGTGGGGCTACCACCGGCACCCTTGATATCGACGAGATTGTCCCGGCGGGGTTGTCGCTGGTTTCCATGTCCGGTACAGGTTGGGACTGTGGGGTTGGCGCTCTGTTTGGCAGATGTGCCCGCAGCGATGTTCTCCAACCCGGGTCCAGTTACCCGCCCCTTACCGTCACCGCCAATGTAGCTGCGAACGCATCCTCGCCCCTGGTCAACTCGGTGACTCTCAGCGGCGGGGGATCCATCACGTCAACCGCTTCGGATTCCGCGCTGGTCGGCTGGTTTAGCAACGTGACCATTCAAACCAGTCCCGAAGGTCTGCAGTTCACTGTGGATGGCGGCAGCCCGCAAATCGCTCCGCAGACTCTGAGCCTCTCGACCGGAAGCCACACTATCGCAGTGAATGCTACCCAGGCCGGTGCGCCCGGCACTCAATATGTCTTCGCGCAATGGAGCGACGGCACGCTGACCCCAACGGATACCATCATGGTGGGCAGTTCGCCGGCGACTTACACCGCGAGTTTCAGGGTTCAACACCAGTTGACCATCACGGCTTCTCCCGCTGCAGGCGGAACCTTCACTCCTTCCAGCGGTGGTTTCTATAACACGTTGTCGATAGTGACCGTCACGGCGACGCCCAATACCGGCTACAGTTTCAGCGGCTGGTCGGGCCCGGTGGCCGACCCCTCCAGCTCGTCCACCACGGTGAAGATGACGATTGCCCAGAGCCTTACGGCCAACTTCACCGCCTTGACTCCCATCACGATTCAAACCGACCCCACCGGATTGCAGTTCAGCATCGACGGCCAAACCGCGCAAACCGCGCCCCAAACGGTGTACTTGGCGCCGGGGTCGCATACCCTCGCAGTGCTTGCCACCCAGCCCGGCACGCCGGGGACGCAATACGTATTCGGCTCCTGGAGCGACGGTGGAGCAGCCTCGCACACTATCGTGGTAGGGACCAGCGCCATTAGCTACACCGCCACTTTTAGCCCGCAATATAGCGTGTCGGTCTCGATTTCGCCGGCGGGCGCGGGCACTGTAACGGAAACCCTGTCCCGGAACGGCTATTACAATCCGGGAACCGTCGTGACCTTGACGGCCACGGCCAATGCAGGCTATCAATTTCTGAACTGGAGCGTCGATCTCAGCGGCAGTGTCAATCCGCATTTGATCACCATGGATGGGCCTCACAACGTCACGGCCAATTTCTCGCCAGTCACCGGCGTGACCATCCAGACCGATCCGACGGGCTTGCAGTTCACGGTGGATGGCGGAGCCCCGCAAACGGCCCCACAGACCTTGACGTTGTCGCAGGGGCCACACACCATTGCGGTGGCGTTGACCCAAGCGGGATCTCCGGGCACGCAGTACCTCTTCAGCGCCTGGAGCGACGGCGGGGCGGCGTCCCATACCATCAATGTGACCAGTTCTCCGGCCACCTACACGGCGACCTTGCAGACCCAGTATCAATTGTCGATCTGGGCTTCGCCGGCCGGCTGCGGCTGGGAGACGCCTTCGAACGGCACTTACTACAATGCGGCCGCGGTGGTGACCGTGACGGCCACGGCCAATTCCGGATACAGCTTCACCGGATGGTCGGGGCCGGTGGCCAACCCCTCCAGCGCTTCCACCTCGGTGACCATGAACGGGCCGGAAACCGTCACCGCCAACTTCTCGGCGAATACCGGCGTGACCATTCAGACCAGTCCGCCCGGCTTGCAGATCATCGTTGATAACCTGACTTATACTGCTCCCAAGACGCTCTCCCTGGCGGCCGGCTCGCATACCATCGCGGTGGCCACCACCCAAGCTGGCGCAGCGGGCACGCAGTACGTGTTCAGCGCCTGGAGCGACGGCGGGGCGGCGTCGCATTCGATCAATGTGACCGGCAGCACGGCCACCTATACGGCCACCTTCGGAACCCAGTACCTGCTGACCACCATGGTTTCGCCGCCCGGGGCGGGGTACGTGACCGGTAGTCCGTACCCGTCCGGAAACTACTGCGATGCCGGGACGACTATGCAGTTGACCGCGACGGCCTATTCCGGGTATCAGTGGAGCAACTGGAGCGGCGCTCTGAGCAGCACCGGTAATCCAGTATCCATCACCATGGATGGGCCGCACACCGTGACCGCCAACTTCGTCTCAACCACTCCGACTTGCACGCTGACGCTTTCGGCAGCCGGCGTGAGCTTGCCGGCCACGGGCACGTCTACGGTGGAAACCTGCCCCAACAACTCGGGCTAGCCGAACTGCGGGGTGGCGCCGGAGACTCTACAGTCGTTCACGGTGACGCCCAACGCGGCGTGTGGATCATGGACTGCGGCCTCGTCCAATCCCGAGTTCCTGCAGATTACTTCGGGGAGCAGCGGCACGGGTCCGGGTACGGTGACATTCGCGCTCCTGAACAACACCCATACTGTAGCGCAGAGTTATAACATCACGGTGTTTAGCAGAAACCCCAATGGAGCCTGGTCCTCGGCGCCGTACGCGGTTACTGAGGCGGGTTCCGGCGACAGCCAGGTTTATCGCGAGGTCTATGCGCTGTATGAGCAACTGCTGGGGCGCGACCCCGACTCCGCAGGCTTCGCCTTCTGGACCGGGAGGGGTGGTGCCGGATTGGGCCAGATGGCGGACGCTTTCCTGACCAGCCCGGAAGCCTTCAATAGCGACTTCGCAGTGATGGCCGTTTTCCAGGCGGCCACCGGCGCGCCGCCCAACTTTGCTCAATTCAGCGCGGGATTGGCCGATCTGCGCGGGGGCAGTACCGTGGCGGAGCTGTTCGATGCCATGAGCGGCGGCCTCTCGTGCAGTCAGCCACCCTGCCAATTCACCGTAACCCAACTCTACCAGAACCTGCTCAACCGGCAACCGACCGCCGCCGAAATCACGTCCGCCAACAACGCCGGGCTGATCAACTGGTTCCAGACTTTGATCGGATATCCCGGCAGTGTGACGCCCATGAGCACTCCCAACAACGAGTTTCAAAGCACGGGGAGTTTCCACGTGGACCACACCAACGCGCTCTACGTGCAAATGGCGTACTTCGTGACCGTGGGCCGCGACCCGGACCCGAGCGGCTTCAATTTCTGGCTGGGTGTCGCCAACAGCGGAAGCCCCGGTCTGCTCTTTCAGGGCGCGGCGGGCTATCCCACCCGCATCCAGATCCTCGGCCCGGGCACACCCAGCCAGGGATTCATCGGCAGCGCAGAATTTCAGGGGCTGTTCTCGAACTGACGCACTTTCCCAGCAGCGTCTCGCGGGTCACCGGATTTACGGCTTTCTGGGAACGAGCGCCCGGCAGAAAAGGCCGGTCGCCGATTGAAGACGACAACCGCATTGGGCTCCGGGAGTCGGTCTTCAAATCGCCCGGCCCCGACATGCTGTGAAGCCAAAGCCATGTCGCCCAACTGCTGATAGTTTCAGATAAACAGAGCTACAATTATCAAGGGCGGATGTATGATTCTGGCCGAAGCGTTCTCCGATCGTCGGCACTGCCAGAATTGGGTGACCCCACGGCCGCTGCTCGATATCCGGTCGAGCCTGGAAGTCCAGGAAATCCGCTTTCCGAGAATCGTGCGGCTGGCTGTCATCGAAAAATCGTGCGCCGTCCTCAGTCCCTACAACGAGCCGTGGATCGCCGCGGCGTTAGGAAACCGGTATAGTGAGCCGCGCGTTCGCGCGCGCTGCGGGTGAGCGTATGGCCGCCGCACATGTTTCTCCTTACGGTGGGGTTTGGTATCCGCCCCATGAACGCAGCCTGAATGCGCTTCTCGATGAGTTGTTCGAGACCTCTTGCCGGAGGACCGGCCCTCACATCTTACCTGGTGTCGTGGCAATGATCCTGCCTCACGCCGCGCCACGGTATTCTGGAACGGTCGCTGCCGCCGCGTACCGCCATGTGCAACTGGCGAGACCGGAGCGCGTGTTCATTCTCGGCTTCAGTCATGCCGGGGGACAGCGCGGCATCGCGATCCCGAACATCTCGCGGTATCGAACGCCGCTGGGCGAGATGGCCGTCGATGTAGCCGGCGCCCAGGCATTGTGCTCGACCACAGTCTTCCGGATGGTCTCCGAGCGCGAGGCTTGCGATCACTCGGTGGAGATTCAGCTTCCCTTCCTGCAACGGGTTGCTCCGGCCGCTCGAGTGATTCCGCTGTATGTCGGCCGAATGGCGGAACCGGAGAGAACGGCCGCCGCGGAAATCCTGGCGCGCGCCTGGCGCGAGGGCGACATCCTGTTGGCCAGTTCCGACCTGACCCACTACGGCCCCCGCTTCGGTTATGTGCCGTTTTCAGTCGATTTCCAGATCGCCGCACGATTGAGGGAACTGGACCGCTCCGTGCTCGCGGCGGCGAGCAGCGTGGACTGCGAACAGTTTCTGGAGACGCTCTGCCAATCCGGCGCCACGGCCTGTGGATATCAACCCATCTCACTGCTACTGCGTACCCTGTCGCTGATGGGCGGCGAGGATATTTTCCAGGATGAACTGGACTATCAAACCTCCGGTGAAATCACCGGCGACTTCCACGAGAGCGTCAGTTATGCCGCCACCGGATATTTCCGCAGGAGCGCGTTTGAGGTGAACCAGTTGGAGCAGCACGAATTGCTGCTGGCCGCACACGCCACGCTCGACCGGCTGCGCCAGACGGGAGCAAGGGAACACGGGTCTTCGTTGAACCTGTCCGTCCTCACAAGGCGTGCGCCGGTATTCGTGACGCTGCGGTATCACGGGAGGGTGGTCGGGTGCGTGGGACGCGTGTTCCACTGCCTGCCGCTGGCCGAGGCGATTCCCCAGATGACGCTGTCCGCGGCGTTGGATGATCCGCGCCGCTTGCAGGATCAAAGCATCCCGCGGGACCTCGAAATTGAGATCTCCCTTCTGACGCCGATGAAACTGGTGCGTGGCGCTGACGCGATCCAGACCGGCAGGGACGGTGTCTACCTCGAGTGCGGCTCCCAACGCGCTCTCCTGCTGCCTCAGGTGGCGCGGCCGGGTTGGAGCGGCGCCGCATTTCTCGACCTCTTATTTAAGAAAGCGGGCATTGAAGCCCGCGCGTATCACGATTCTGAAGGGCGGCTGTGCATCTTCCAGGCGCAGGTATTCCGCGGCTGACTCGGCTATCCGCGTGGCAGCCGCGCGTGGAGGACCGCATTTGGTCCTTCCGGGTGCGAGCCGATCTGCGGATCGGCTGGGGAAAGGAGACAAACATGCGGTCGACAAAACTGCTGATGGTCCTGGCGTTCGCAGTCGCGATGGCAGGCTGTGCCACAGCACGCGATGAGGCCAGGGGTTTCCGCCTGGCCGGCAGTGGCGATCCGAGCCGGGGAAAAGCGGCATTCGTGGACTTCGGATGCAACCAGTGTCACGAGGTGAGGGGAGCCACTCGTCTGCCCAGCCCGACAATCCAACATGTGGTTCTCGGCGGATCTGTCCTGAAGGAGCCGGGTGATGGGTATATGGTGACCGCCATCATCAATCCTGTTTACCATGCGGCGCGTTACCCTGCAAAAGAGGCCACGGCACATCATCCGCCCATGCCGGATTTTGCAAGCCGCATGACGGTGCAGCAGTTGACCGATATCGTGGCGTATCTGAAGTCGCGATACGCGCTGGCTCCGGCTGCCGTGCCGAACGAATTCCCATAGGCGTGTTCACGGCACCGGTGGCCATTCCGCGAACAAAAATTGAAATTGCCCGGCAGGTCTACACAAACCACGCCGCAGCAGAGTTTGTGCCGTTAAAGACTCGCTCTACGGCCCCACGCCGGCTAAAGCGTTAGGAACCATTTCGGCGGATCGTCAGCCCACGATCTCATGCGAGGGCATACGCGGCATGCCGTTGTGCCTTCTGATACCCACGCACTAAATGAATGATCAGAAGGTCGAAGAACGGTCCGATGCGCCGCACCAACTGGCCCTCCGCGTATAGCGCCAGCGAATCGGGATCGATTCCTTGCTCGTCGAGGAAGGCGATCGTCTTGTCCTTGATCAGGCACACGCCGCGAATGCATTCATCCAGCGGCACCGATTCTTCAAAGCGGATCTGACCCACGGCTTCGTACTCAGCAGCCAGTTCTTCCTGATTGCCGTGTACCAGCCAATGTCCCAGGTTCTGAACGATTTCCTGGCACCGTTCGCGCAACTCTCCGTCCGGCAGATGGCCCAAGTGGGACAGCTCCGGACGGCCGCGGATAACTCGCATAATGGCAGCGGTAATCTCTTGCTCGTGAGTTTCGATCAGGCGAATCAGTTTGCCGGAGAGCATACGCTACCTCCTGGGCGTGTCACCAGCCGCGAGCGGTCGCAGGCTCGCGCACCAATGACACGATGCGGGGCAAAGCCAGACGCCGGAATTCGGAAGTTCGCATATGGATTACTTCGCGGTGGCTTCCGGCATTGAAGGCGATCATATCCTGGCTCGCCAGAGTACCATCCAGGTATACCGGCAAATTGTATAAGGGTCCAAGCGGCGGCATCGCGCCGAGTTCGCAATCCGGGAAAAGCCTCGCCAGTTCCGTTTCCGTCGCCATACGGGCTTGGGTGAGGCCCAAAGCGGCATGGACCTCGTGAAAATCCACCAGCCTGCTGGCTGGAATCACGACCATGTGGTACGTGCCATCACCGAAGACGACGACCGTCTTGGCGACCTCCCGCGCGGGCAGTTTCTCGGCCGCGGCAACCTCCCGTGCCGTGTAGGCCTGGGGATGAGTAGTCAGGGTGAATTCCGCCTGGTGGGAGTCGAGGAAACTACGCAGTAGCTCCGAAAAGGGCATAGGAACCTCCACTGCCTGAATTATACGTCTGGATCCGCCTGGAGAGCCATCTATTTGCAACCGGCGTGTCCGAAATTCGTCCAACAGAATGGCAGCCCCCTGGTTGGCGTTCCGTATGGATAGAAGGTGCTGCTTTGCCAGCCGCCCGCGATCGCCGCGGGGCTGCCGTCCGAATCGAAATGAACGAAGCAGAGAGAGGCTTCAGTTCACCGGTTTTGGGTGTGCCCTCTTCTCTTTCCAATTGAGGAAGAATAGCCAGGCCGTCACCAGGCAAGGTGCTGCGAAGCCAGCCTTGACCCACCGCCCCCTGCCAATTGGCGATGAAGAAGGCGCCGGAAAGTGTGAACGCCACCGCGCCTATCACTCCCCACCGCCATGCCAGCAGCAGAGCCGCCACCATGACCAGGCTTGGCGAGAGATAAATCCTGAAGGTGAAGAGAGTCCGCCAGAATCCGTAGCCCTGGCTGAACACCTCCAGCGTGAAGAGGCTCACGAAGCCGATAAACACAAGCGAGCGCGCGGTGCCCGGAACAAGGCTCGATTCGAGGGGTGCTGCATGCCTCCTCCCCTGGCACTAACCGTCGAAGAACTGAGCATCCTGCTCGAGAACGCGGCGCGCAATGAAATCCGCAATCTCCTGGACCAGCGCCTCGGAGCATCGGGCCGGCGCCGCCTTGGCCGGTCCGGAGAGATCCGCGGGATCCGAAAGTGTTTCCGATACCACTCCCGATAAAGACATTTCGTTCATACCGCCGTCCCAATATCCGTCAGGCATTCCTGATCGCAGTCCCGGCGCTCCGGCCAGCGCTCGCAATGTTTCACCCGGACTTCGCTGTCTCCGATCACGTGCATGCGTACGGCGTACCACGGGTCGAGCGTGATCAGAGCAGGCACGTCTGAAGCCGGACAGACGACCTTTCGCGTGACCCGCGCTCTGCGCCAGGTGGGCCACATAGCCAAGACCGTGGGCACCGTTAGCGCGAGGATTACGTAACCGATGAATAGATAGACGGCCCACATGGGATGACCCTCCTATGCGAGCCTCTCCCGATGCGGCCGCCCCAACAGGAGCCCGCCAACGCCCCAGACCAGCAGTAAGCTCATCACGAATCCGAAAATCAGGTCGGATGCGGTCGTCTTCCATGCCGGTGGCGTCGGGATCAAACCGATCCCCAGCGCGCACAAAATGGCCAGCACGTGCCAATACCAGGCTTGGGGGTGAAAATGATGCAGCAGGTAAACGGGAATGCTGATCGCGAGGAGATAAACCAGGACAGCCATGCTCAACATAGCAAGCCTCCCGCTCAGTATTGTAGACCCGAATACAGGAGTTGTGAATCCTTAATACCGAGAAGGAGCCGGATTCCGCATTCAGCGGCCCGCTGCTACGGGCGAGGGTAGGTATTTGTGCTCCAACTCACGATATTCCGGCAGTCCCACGAACGATATGTAGTCCTTGAAGCCGGTGAGCCAGTAGGTTTCTCCGGTCAGGATGCCGCTATGCGATGCGTGTAGCGCGCTGAAAAAATCAGCCAGGGCTTTGTGCATCACCAGAATCGAGGCGACCGGAATGCTGACGCGCGCCACGCCCATTGCGGCCAGTTCCGGAATCGGGACCAGTTCGGTCCTGACCCCCGTCACGCCGTCCATGAGGTTGACGGAAAGCAGGCCGTGGATTTCACGCACCGCATGCTCGATATCGGCGCGTGTGCCGATACCGTCGATGAAGACCATGTCGGCGCCGGAATCGAGGTAGAGATTGGCGCGGAAGATGGCTTCATGGATCCCGTAAACAGCGTAGGCGTCGGTGCGCGCGTTAATGACAATGTCCTTCTCCATCCGGCGCCGCACGTCGACCATGGCCGCGACCTTACCGGCCATCTCATCGGCGGGGATCACCTGTTTTCCGTCCAGGTGGCCGCAGCGCTTGGGGAATACCTGGTCTTCAATGTTTACGCCGGCCACGCCCATCTCGATCAGGCGCTCGGTAGTGCCGGCGGCATTCAGCGCGTTACCGCCGCCCGTGTCGATATCGGCCATCACCGGGATCGACACGGCGCGTGCGACGTGCCCGGTGATGTCGAGGATGTCTTTCATATCGACCAGCCCGACATCCGGCTTTCCCAGCAGGCTTCCAGCGATACCGAAGCCGCTCACCTGGACGGCCTCAAAGCCGGCGTTTTCAATGATCCTGGCGCTCAGCGCATCGTGGCAGCCCGGCACAACCAGGGCCTTTCTGCGCTGCAAGGCGTTGCGAAGAACGGAAGCTCGATCGTGCATGGCGTAACCTCTCCGTGGCAGCCGATTCTACGTATAACAGATTCCGGATGCGCTTGTCTGCTATTTGTGCTGTGATACTACGCAGAGGTGAAATTGCATGTTCGATAAACGTGCCGATCTCGCTGGCCCGGGCATCGGCGACTACACCGAACTGGAGAAAATTCTACCGGAAGATTACCAGTCGCTGCTATCTCCAAAGGAAACCCAGAAGGCCATCTTCGCGGCCAAAGGCTTCATCGAGGCGCGCCTGTGCGAGGCGCTCGACCTCATGATGGTAACCGTTCCCTTGATTGTGGATATGGAAAGCGGCGTTAACGATTATTTGGACCGGGATGGATCACGTACGCCGATCCAATTTCACATCTCGAACGATCACGACCGGCATCCCGTGGATGCGCAGATCGTCCAGGCCGCCACCAAGTGGAAACGCATGGCTCTGAAGCAGTTCGACATGGCGCCCGGGGAGGGCCTCTGCACCGACATGCGGGCGGTGCGCAAAGACTACTTCCTGGACCACGACCACAGCGTGTACGTGGACCAGTGGGATTGGGAAGCGGCCATCCATCCCGCGGACCGGAATCTGGAGTCGCTGAAGCGGACCGTCAGCCGCATCTGGAAGGTAATCGTCGATGCGGAGGAGTGCATTCAGGAACTGTTCCCGCAATTGAAGACGGTCAAATATCCGAATCTGCCGAAGAAGCTGACCTTCCTCCACGCCGAGGACATTTTGGATATGTATCCCGATCTGCCGCGCAAGCAGCGGGAGACCGCCATTCTGCGAGAATGCCCGGCCGTCTTCATCATCGGAATCGGTTGGACCCTGAAGGACGGCTATCCGCACGAAATGCGCGCGGCCGATTACGACGACTGGTGCACCGAGACGAAATCGATCGATGGCCGTGCGTGTCACGGGCTGAACGGCGACATCCTGGTGTGGAACCCCGTCACGCAACGGCGCCACGAGCTCTCGTCCATGGGAATTCGGGTCAACGCCGAAACACTTCAAAAGCAGCTCCAGATGACCGGGCAGTTGGATTTCCTGAAGTATCCCTACCATCAAGCGATCCTGAAAAACGAGATTCCACTGTCCATTGGCGGTGGGATCGGCCAGGCCCGCACGCTGATGCTGCTGCTCCGGAAAGCGCACCTTGGCGAGGTGACCGTCAGCGTGTGGCCGAAGATCCTCAAAGAGATCTGCGCGAAGAAGAATATCCACGTGCTGGAGTAACCAGGCGTGGTTTCGCCGCCGTGCAGGTCCATATCGCTGGGACAAGATAAACGGGTGTGCTTCCCCGCTGTCGGCGATAGAATAGATTCGGAAAGTTCCTCTTAGGGCTCTCAAGGAAGGTTCGGTATGTCACACGGATCTCCGGCGCTCCACAGCCCCTGCCGGGAGGTTCCGGATGCCATGGCGGAGCAGCCCCTTCGGCCGGTGAGGCGTTCTGGCCGCTCCTCTGTATTCCATTGTTTCCACCGAGCCGTCACCCTTTGCCTGCCCGATCGAAGAGAATTCGCGATTGGCGCCTCCAGGGCCGCATACGACCCAGCGCTACGCGAAGGAGGTGAAGGATGAGATCTCGCTCTATCGTTATTAGCATCGTCGTGTTGGCCGTTGCCGGCACGGGATGCAGCGGACGTCATTCCGCCTCGGCGTTTCACCTGCCTCGGGATGGCGACATAGAACGGGGAAAAGCCGCATTCGTGGCGCTCGGGTGCAACTCCTGCCACGAAGTATCGGGCGTGGACCTGTCACGCCCCACGGTTCAGCCGCCGGTTCCGGTTGTGCTGGGCGGCACGGTCGACGCGCGATTGAGCGACGCGTATCTGGTGACGTCGATCATCTATCCGTCGTACGAACTCGCGCCCTATCCGAAGGATCAGATCAGCAGCGGGGGCCAATCCAGGATGCCGCACTATGAGGACCGCATGACCGTGCGCCAATTGACGGATATCGTCGCGTTCCTGCAGTCGCGCTACCTGGTGCCGCGCATGCCGGAAACCTATCGCTGATTTTCGCCGCTGCACGAGCTGAAAATCAGGAGTGGAGTTGCGGTCCGTCCATCGGGTGGAGCCTTCAACTCCAGTCCTATTGGCGCCCGCACCGATCGCGACGCCGGCCGAAACCCAATTGATGACGGGCCGTTGGGAACCAGCAATTGAGTGCCTACGTCTTGTTGTGCCGCTCCGGTTTATGCGCCGGCGTCCGCAGGCGCTTCCACTGCGATACGGCCCTGCGAATTCGATCCGTCATCCAGGCGCGGATGACTTTCGGGTGTTGATCTCTATCCATACCCGAACAACATTGTAACGAAGGCGGGCAAGTTCGGCGAGTAAAGAAGAAGACAGTACAGGTAAGCCGGCGGCCCGGGTCGTTAGAATCTTGCGTTTGGCGCTCG
>Ga0335085_10004971_pt1 | contig 21695 bp, 24 predicted proteins | sample Lox_Sample_45_FD_206712 | JGI IMG/M metagenome (GOLD analysis project Ga0335085, IMG submission 206712) | Soil microbial communities from Loxahatchee National Wildlife Refuge, Florida, United States - Lox_Sample_4.5 | ecosystem: Environmental > Terrestrial > Soil > Wetlands | place: USA...
CGAGGCGCACTACCGAGCGGCCATCACACACGCTCCGCGCGATCCGATCGCGCACTTCAACCTCGCCGGGCTGCTCGAGGAGACCGACCGCGCCTCGGAGGCGATCGCCTCCTACCAGCGCGCGCTCGCCGCGGATCCGGACTTCGCCGACGCCCACTACAACCTCGGCCTGCTGCTCGATTCCCTCGGCCGGCGCGCGGCCGCCATGACGCATCTCCGCGCGGCCCGCCGGCTCTACGGTCGGCGTTCCGCCTAGCCAGGGCTGCCGCATCTGCGCGGCCGCGGTGACGCCAGCCGTCAGGGCCCGCGTGCCTCGATTCCGTTCTTGGCTTTGCAATTCAGCGTCTTAGCGGCCTGGCAAGGCCATTGCTCACTCCTGCCTCCGTAGCCCGACCTCATACCCTTCTTCGATACGAGGAGACCCCAGATGAGGACACGGATCGGCTGGACCATCGGCGCGGCCTGCGTGATCGTCACCGCCCTCGCCATCCTTCCCGCGCTTGGGCAGGACGTGAGGAGCGAGCGGAGGGACGTCCGTCAGGATCGCCGGGATCGCGGGCAGGATACCCGCGATGTCCGCGGGGACCGTCGCGACGTTCGCCAGGACACCCGCGACATCCGCGGCGATAGACAGGAGATCCGGCAGGACAACCGCGAGATCCGCGGCGACAAGCAGGACATCACCAAGGACGACCGCGAGATCCGGAAGGATCACAAGGATCTGGAGGCGTCCCGCCAGCAGCTCCGCGCCGCCTACAAGTCCGGCGATTCCGCCGCGATCAAGGCGGCACGGGAGAGCTACCAGAAGAGCCGCAGCGAGCTACGCGGCGACCAGAAAGAGCGCCGTCAGGACGGCCGCCAGCTCAACCATGACCGGCAGGACCGGAGCGCCGACATACACGACCTGCGCCGCGACAAGCAGGAGCGGCGCGCGGACGCGCGCGAGCTCGGGGAAGACAAGGCCGAGCGCCGTGACGACGCCAGAGACCTGCGGCAGGACCGCCGCCAGCTGCACGGCGACGTGAGCGCCCGCCGCGCCAAGTAGACCGCCCGGCTAGACCTCGGCGGGGCGGCGCGCGTGCCAGTCGGTCGCCGACTGGTACGCGGCCGCCGCGGCGAGGACGGTGTTCTCCTCCCACGCCCGCCCCATGAACTGCAGGCTCGTCGGTAGTCCGCGCGCCCCGAATCCGTTCGGCACCGCCACCGCGGGGAGCCCCGCCCCGTTGCCCACCGCGCCCATCACGTCGCGCGCGGTGCCGCGGATCGCGCTGCGCACCTCGCCGCCCAGCATCGCCGCCACCGTGGAGCGGCCGGGCGCCACCAGCGCGTCGAGCGGCGCGAGGACCCGATCCACCTCGCGCGCCATCACCCCTCGCAGCCGCAGCGCTTTCAGATAGTCCTTGGCGAGGATCGCGTCCCGCGCGTAGGCGGTGTACCGGTCCTCGGGCGCGGTGAGCCCCGCGATGCCCCCGCTCTCGATCAGGTCCTCGAAGGCGCTCGCCGCTTCCGCGAACAGGATCGTCCGCGTGATGTCGTCGTAGGGCAGGTCGGGGAGCGTGACCTCGTCCACGGTGCCGAGGCCCTTCAGAACCTCGAGCGAGCGCGCGAAGTTCTCGCGCACCGCGTCCTCGCAACCGTCGGTAACGCCGCGCAGCACGCCGAAGCGGAAGCGCCGGCCCGCCGGACCCGCCCCCGGGTAGCGATAGAGCCGGTCCATTGTCGTCGGGTCGGCGGGATCACGGCCGGCGATGGCCTCGAGCACCAGGCCACAGTCGTCCGCGGTCAGCGCGAGCGGGCCGAGCTTGTCGAGAGTCCAGCAGAGCGCCATCGCGCCGTGACGGCTGACCCGGCCGTAGGTCGGCCGGAGCCCGCTGACGCCGCAGTTGCCGGCGGGCGAGAGGATCGAACCCCACGTCTCGGAGCCGACGGCGAACGGCACGAGCCCGGCTGCGACTGCGGAGCCGGATCCACTCGATGACCCGCCGCTCCACGCCTCGCGGTTCCAGGGATTGACGCCGGGACCGGTGAACGCGGCGTTGGGCTGGCGATAGCCCATGCCTCCCGCCAGCTCGACCATCGCAAGCTTGGCGCACAGCACCGCGCCCGCGGCCTCCAGCTTCAGGATCACGGTGGCGTCAAAGTCGAACACGCGATCCCGGAACGGCGCCGCGCCCCAGGTCGTGGGGATGCCGCCCGAGGTGGCGAGCAGGTCCTTGGCCCCGTAGGGGATGCCGTGGAGCGGCCCGCGGTAGCGGCCCGCCGCGATCTCGGCCTCGGCGCGCCGCGCCTGCTCGAGGGCCCGGGCCCGCGTGACCGTGACCACCGCGTTGTAGCGCGGGCCCAGCCGCTCCAGCCGATCGAGGAAGGTCTCGGCCAGTGCTACCGGCGAGAGGCGGCGCGCCCGAATACCCTCGGCGAGCACCCGCACCGGCGCGAAGACCACGTCCTCGGCCATCACGGATCCGCGCGGTAGGCCCCGAAGGGCTGGGCGGGCTCGTCGGCGTTGCCGAGGCGCACCGCGCGAAGGGCACGCGACGCCTGCACGATCCCCTCGATCGACGTGCGCACCCCCGCCAGCTGCTCGGCGTCGAGCCGGCTCCCGTAGCGCTCCCGCACGAGCGCGAGCAGGGTCTCCACCTCCGCGCGCACCGCCTCGGCCTCGGTCATGGCCCTCGCATTCTAGCGAAGGCGCGGATCGAGCGCATCGCGGAGTCCGTCACCCAGCAGGTTGAAGCCGAGCACGGCCAGGAAGATGGCCAGCCCGGGCAGCGCGGCCACGTGGGGCGCCACGTTCATGTACTGGCGGCTGCTAGAGAGCATGCTGCCCCAGTCGGAGGTGGGCGGCTGGACGCCGAGGCCCAGGAACGACAGGCCGGCCAGCGCGGTGATCATCCCACCCACGTTGAGCGTCACCGCGACGATCAGGGGAGCGAGGCAGTTGCGCAGCACATGGGTGAGCGCGAGGCGCAGCTCGGAGAGGCCGAGGGCCCGCGCGGCCTCCACGTACTCGGTCTGCTTCACCGCCAGCACGGTGGCGCGCACGATGCGCCCGTAGAACGGGATGTTCACGATGGCCACTGCCACCATTCCGTTGACGAGCCCCGGGCCCAGGGTCGCGATGATCGCGATCGCGAGCAGGAAGTAGGGGAAGGCCATCAGCGTGTCGATCGAGCGCATCACGAGCTGGTCTACCCAGCGGCCGACGAAGCCGGCGAGCAGGCCGCACAGCGATCCGGCGGCGGCGGCGAGCGCGGTCGCGGCAAGGCCCACCACCAGCGAGGTGCGCGCCCCGTAGAGAAGCCGGCTGAGCAGATCGCGCCCGAACTCGTCTGTGCCGAGCAGGTGGCCGGGGGTCAGCGGCAGGGCCAGCCGCCGTGCGGTGTCGATCGCGTCGGGATCGTGCGGCGCGAGCAGGGGCGCCAGGAGGGCGGCCACGCCGAGGGCGACCACGAGGGCGAGACCGAAGACCGCGCTGCCGCTCCGGCGGAACATGTGCGCGGCCTCCCCGAAGCTCGAGCGGCCCATCGGAGCGACGGTCGCCGCGCGGCTCCCGGCCGGGCCGGCCGTCGGAACGCTACTCATAGCGGATCCGCGGGTCGAACACCGCGTAGAGCAGGTCCACGACCAGGTTCACCAGCACGAAGGTGGTGGCGATCAGCAGCACGCCGCCCTGCACCAGGGGGTAGTCACGCGCCTGGATGGCCCGCACCATCATCGAGCCGAGCCCCGGCCACGAGAAGACGGTCTCGGTGAGGATCGCGCCGCCCAGGAGATAGCCCACCTGCACGCCCACCACCGTGATGATGGGATTGAGCGCGTTCTTCAGCACGTGGCGCGCGATCACCGCCCGCTCGGCGAGCCCCTTGGCCCGGGCCGCGCGCACGTAGTCCTGGCGGATGATCTCGAGCACGCTCGAGCGGGTGAGCCGAGCTACCGCCGCCGCGGAAGCGGTCCCGAGCGTGATCGCGGGGAGCACGAGGTGCCAGAGCATGTCGCCGAGCCCGCCACCGTACGGCGACACCATACCCGCTGAAGGGAACCACCGGAGGGAGAGCGCGAACACCAGGATCAGCATGATGCCGGTCCAGAACACGGGCAGGCTCACGCCGGTCACCGCCACCGCCATGCTGAGCTTGTCGAGCCAGGAATACTGCCGGGTGGCGGAGAGGACGCCCGCGGTCAGTCCCAGGGTGACCGAGATCAGGAGCGCGCCCGCGGTCAGGATCACGGTGGCCTTGAAGCGCACCAGCACCTCGGGCAGCACTTCGCGCCCCAGCGGGATGGATCGGCCGAGATCGCCCTGGAGCACCCGGCCCATCCACTGGACGTACTGCACGGCCACCGGCCGGTCGAGGCCGAGGTCGCGGCGCAGGCGCTCCACGTCTTCCCTCGTGGCCTGCGCGCCCAGCATGATCGCGGCCGGGTCGCCCGGAGCCAGTCGCATCACCCCGAAGACGAGCAGCGAGACTCCGACCAGGACCGGGAGCGCGAGGAGGACGCGGCGGGCGACGTAGCCCTGGAGCCCGACCCCTTCTACTGCAGCCACACCTGCGTCAGCACCAGGTCGAAGTTCGGGTGGAGCTTGAAGCCCTGTACGCGCTTCCGGTAGACGATCACCTGCTTGCCGTGATCGACGAAGATCCACGGCGCGTCCTCGGTGACGAGGCGCTGGGCCTCCCGGTAGAGCGGAATGCGCTCCTTCTCGTCGATGGTGGTTCGCCCCTTGCGCAGCAACTCATCCACCCGCGGGTTCTGGTAGTAGCCGGCGTTGAAGGCGGGCGGAAAGCGGTCGGACGACAGCAGCATGTACATCATGTGATCCGGATCGCCGATGGACGGGTTCCACGACATCTCGGCCATGTCCGGGCCGTCGACGTACTTCTTGAGGTACGCGCCCCACTCCATGGTCTGGATCTTGGCCCGCACACCCACCGCGGCCAGGTTGGCCTGGATCACCGTGCCCATCTCCACCGGCGACTGCATGCCGGAGCCGGACTCGGGCACGAAGAACGTGACGTCGAAGCCGTTGGCGTACCCGGCCTCCTTGAGCAGCGCCCTGGCCTTTTCAGGGTCGTAGGGATACCGAGCGGTCTTGTCCTCGTGGTAGGGCCCGTACACCGGCGAGAGCGGGGTGGTGGCCACGATCGCGGTGCCCTTCAGGATGTCGCGGATGATGGCGTCCTTCTGCACCGCGTAGTTGAGCGCCTGTCGCACGCGCTTGTCCTTGAGCGCGGGGTGCCGGGTGTTGAGCGCGACGTACCAGACCGCGGAGGAGTTGGCCTCCGCCACCACCACGTCGCCGTCCTTGCGGAGATCGGCGAGGCTGTCCGGGGGCACGTCCATGGTCATGTCGATCTCGCCGGTCTTGATCGCGGAGAGCCGCGCCTGCGCCTCGATGATCGGCACGTAGATGGCCTGGCGGACCTTGGGGGCCCCGCCCCAGTACTGATCGTTGCGGGCGAGCACCACCCGCACGCCCGGCTCCCAGGTCTCGAGCTTGAAGGGTCCGGTGCCGACCGGATGCTTCACCATGTCCTTGCCCCACTTCTTGAGCGCCTCGGGGCTGTAGACGTACAGCGAGTGATGAGCCAGGTATTGCAAGAACGGGGTGAGCGGCGACTTGAGCCGGATCTGCACCGTGCTCGGGTTCACCACCTCCACGCCCGCCACGTTGCCGAGGAAGCCCTTCACGTAGGGATAGGTGCCGGTCGCGTAGAACGGCCCCTGGTCGTTCAACTGGCGGTCGAAGCAGAACTTCACCGCCTCCGCGGTCAGCGGGGTGCCGTCGTGGAACTTCACGTTCGGCCGCAGGTGGAAGGTGTAGGTCAGCCCGTCCTTGGAGATGTCCCAGGACTGCGCGAGCCCGGGCACGATCTTGTAGGTGCCGAGCTCCTGCGCGGTCAGCCCCTCGAACATCCGCTTGATCACCCGGGTGGAGTTCAGATCGGTGATCTGCGGCGGGTCCATCGTCACCGGCTCCGCGAGGAGGCCGATCACGATGGCGTCCTTGGGCGGCGCCGCGGTGGCCACGGACACCAGAGCGACCGCCAACAGCACCAGTCCGATTCCCCACACGCGCCGTCTCGACATGCCGACCTCCTTGGAGGGTGTCACGGGTGATTGCCGGATCGCATCTTGCCCCACCGCGTGTGGCTTGGCAACGGCCCGTCGCGGGGATAACATCCCGCCCTGGGAGGACATCGAGATGGCCAAGCGAATGCTCTTCATCGGCGGCGGCGCGATCGGCAGCTACCTGGGCGCGTTTCTCACGAGGGCCGGGCACGACGTGACGATCGTGGATCCCTGGCCGGAGCAGGTAGAGACTCTGCGCAGCCGCGGCATCGCGGTGACCGGCCCGCACGATCCCTTCGAGGCCAAGCCCACCGCGCTGCACGTGCACGAGCTGCAGCGGCTCGGCGCCGATTTCGACATCGGGTTCATCGCGATGAAGGCCTACGACACCGCCTGGGCCACCTGGATGGCCCTGCCCCATCTCAAGCCCGAGGGCTACGTGGTCTCCGCGCAGAACTGCTGGAACGACCCGATCGTGGCCTCGATCGCGGGCGCGGAGCGCTCGGTCGGCCTGATCATGTCGAAGATCGGCGTCGCGCTCTGGAAGCCGGGCCAGGTCGAGCGGGGCATGGAGAAGGGCCAGGGCGCCGGCCACGACGTCTTCCGCGCGGGCGAGCACAACGGCCGCATCACCGAGCGGGTGACCGAGCTGGCCAGCATCATGAGCGTCGTGGACGGCGCCCGGCCCACCGACAATCTGTGGGGCGAGCGCTGGTCGAAGCTGTGCGCCAACTGCATGGGCAACCCGGTCCAGGCCATGACCGGCCTGGGCAGCATCGAGATCGCCGGCCAGAAGCGCGGCCGCGAGATCACCATCCGGATCGCGCAGGAGTCCGCTGCGGTCGGGCTCAAGCTCGGCTACCGCATCCCCAAGTTCAACGGTCGCGAGGCCGAGCAGTGGGCCCAGGCCGGGCGGCCCGACGTCTACGCCGAGCTCGACACGATGCTCACGCCCAAGGAGGGCTCGGGCCGCAACTGGCGCGCCTCCATGGCCCAGGACGTGATCAAGGGGCGGCGCAGCGAGATCGACTTCATGAATGGCCTGGTGGTGGACAAGGGCCGCGAGGTGGGCGTGCCCACGCCCGTATCGCAGGCGGTGGTGGGGATCATGCGGGAGATCGACGCGGGCACCCGCAAGCCCGCGACCGGCCACATCGAGGAGGCGCTCAAGCGCGCGGGGGCCTGAGCCGCGCCCGCGCTCACCGCATCGGGGGCAGCTCGATCACGCGCAGCTGGCTGAACACGACCTCCATCCCGCGCTGGTCCACGTAGAAGCCGAGCGTGCCCGCGGCCTCGGCGCCGAGCTCGGCGGTTGCCACCGGGCGCCCGTTGACGTACGCCACCACCGACCGCTCGCGCACCTCCACCGCGAGCGTGTTGAGCGCGCCGTACTCGGTCTTGACGTTGCGGGTGGCGGTCGGCGGCACCGGGTAGGTCCACTTCCCGCTCCAGCTCGCCATCCGATAGGTCCCGTTGGCGGTGAGCCCGAAGGTGGCGAAGGTCCGGTCCGTCGCGCTGCTCCCCCGCCCGGCGAACATGAGCCCGAAGGCGCCCTCGCGCGTGCCCTTGCGCTGGCGGGCCGAGACCTCGATGCGCACGTTCGCCGGGAAGGACTCGGCGCGCACCGGCCCGAGCAGGCAGGGCGCGGCGCTCCCGATGTTCTCGACGACGTACCCGCCGTCGGCATAGGACGACTTGCAGATCGTGCCCTGCGCGGCCGGCCAGTGCAGCGGCGCGCGCAGCTCGTCCTCGAAGATCACGCGCGGCCCGCCCGCCGCGGAGGCGATGGTGACCCGGGGCTCGGGGGCCGGAGCACACGCGGCGGTGGCCAGGACCACCGTCAGGGCGAGCGTCAGCGCGAGCCGGAGCATCGAACGCCTCCCAGGATGACGAGGAGTGAGACCTTCTGGCCGAGGGCCACGTCATCTTTTACACTACACCGGGCTCGAACGACAACGGCAACGCGGGAGGCGCGCATGCGTGGCGTGGTGTTCACCGGCAACCGGCAGCTCGAGCTACGGGACTTCCCCGACCCGACGCCCGGCCCCGGCGAGGTGGTGCTGGAGATCAAGGCCTCGGGGATGTGCGGCAGCGATCTCAAGTTCTATCGCGCGTCCGGCAACGAGGCGGCCTCCCTCGGCCTGGGCGGCAGCGGCAAGAAGGTGATCGCCGGGCACGAGCCCTGCGGCGTCATCGCGGCGGTCGGCCCGGGGGTGAGCGAACCCGAGGGGCGGGTCGGCCAGCGGGTGATGAACCACCACTACGCCGGATGCGGGCGCTGCAAGCACTGCCGCGTCGGCTGGTCGCAGCTCTGCCGGAGCGGCATCACCGTGTTCGGGGTCACCGGCGACGGCGCCCACGCGCGCTACATGAAGGTCCCGGCCCGCACCAACGTGCCGCTGCCCGACGAGCTCACCTTCGAGGAGGGCGCCGCCGTCTCCTGCGGCACCGGCACTGCCTACGGAGCGCTCAAGCGTATCGACGTCTCGGGCCGGGACACGCTGGCCGTCTTCGGGCAGGGGCCGGTCGGCCTGTCGGCCACGCTGCTGGGCGCGGCCATGGGCGCCCGCGTGATCGCGGTCGACATCGCGGGTGAGCGCCTGGCGCTGGCCAAGCAGTTCGGAGCCGACGCGGTGGTGAACTCGCGCGAGACCGATCCGGTGAAGGCCATCCGGGACCTGACCCACGGCGAGGGCGCCGAGGCCACCATGGATTGCACCGGGCTGCCCGAGCCGCGGGTGGCCGCGGTGAAGAGCGCCGCGACGTGGGGACGCATGTGCTTCGTGGGCGAAGGCGGCGCCACCAGCTTCGACATCAGCAGCGACCTCATCCGCAAGCAACTCACGCTGGTGGCCTCGTGGACCTTCAGCAGCATGGGCCAGTGGGAGTGCGCGCGCTTCGTGGCCGAGCGGAAGATCCCGCTCGGGCGGCTGCTCACCAACCGTTTCAGCCTCGACCAGGCCACCGAGGCCTACAAGCTGTTCGACACCCAGACCACCGGCAAGGGCGTCTTCACGAGCTTCTAGCCCCGGACCAGGAGACGACACCCGTGCCCGACGTCAAGATCCTCGGCATCCCCGGCAGCCTGCGCCGGGCCTCCTTCAACCGCTTCGCACTGGAGGCGGCCCAGTGGCTGTTGCCGGAGGGTGCCACCCTCGAGCTGTGCGGGCTCGAGGACATCCCGCCCTACAACCAGGACCACGAGAAGCAGCCGCCCCCGCGCGTGGTCGAGCTCAAGACGCGCGTGCGGGCCGCCGACGCCATCCTCTTCTCCACGCCGGAGTACAACTACTCGATGCCCGGCGTGCTCAAGAACGCGATCGACTGGGCCTCGCGCCCTTACGGCGACAGCGCTTGGCAGGGCAAGCCGGTGGCGGTCATGGGCGCCTCGGTCGGCGCGCTGGGCAGCGCGCGCGCCCAGTATCACCTGCGGCAGACGTTCGTGTTCCTCAACATGTACCAGGTGAACCAGCCGGAGGTGCTGATCTCGAACGCGAGCCAGCGCTTCAACGAACGGGGCGAGCTGACCGACGAGACTTCCCGCGAGCTGATCCGGAAGCTGCTCGCCGAGCTGGTCACGTGGACCAGGCGTCTGAAGGGCTAGCCCGCTTCGACGCGCTGCCAGCCGCCCTCCTGGAGTGACCGCAACACCGCGTCCAGCACGAGCTGCGCGCGCACCCCGTCCTCGAACGACGGCGACGGGCTCTCGCCCTTGCGGATCCCTTCGAGGAACCGCTTCACGAGCGGGGCGATCGTGGCCTTGCCGGTGACCTCGAGCGGGTCACCCTCGCCCGCGGATCGGGGCAGACCCGCCACGATCGGGATGGGCTGGAGCGTCCCGCTCGCCCCGGCCGCGCGCAGCTCGCCCACGTACCACTTGGGCTTGTCGCGATCCAGTCGGTAGACGAGCGCCCCCTGGCTGCCGTAGGCCTCGAGGGACGCCTCGTTGGCGCCGCGGGCGGCGCGGCTCACCGAGAGCGTCACGTGCCCGCCCGACGCCAGCTCCCCGATCACGCTGCAGAAATCCTCCGCGTCGGCCGACCCGCCGCCGCCCGGCACCGTGCGCGATGCGTAGGCCACGCCCGCCTGCGCCGCGACTTTCGCGAACTCGCCGAAGTGCCAGCGCACCATGTCGATCAGGTGCACGCCCATGTCCCCCATCGCCCCGTGGCCGGCCTGGGCGCGATCCATGCGCCACGTGATCGGAGCCGACTCGTCGGCCCAGCGCGCGCCGAGCCACCGCCCGCCCGTGTGGAAGAGCCGGCCCACCGCGCCTTCCTCCACGAGCGAGTGGAAGCGCTGCATGGCGGGCACGAAGCGCCAGTTGAAGCACGTCATCGCCACCCGCTGCGCCTTGGCCGCCGCGTCCACCATGTTGCGGCCTTCCGCCGCGGTCATGGCGAGCGGCTTCTCGCAGAGCACGTGCGCACCCTGGGAGAGCGCCCGCAGCGCGATCTCGCGGTGGAGATTGGGCGGTGAAGCGATCACCACGATGTCGGGCTTGGCCTCGTCGAGCATCCGCTCCCACTGCTCGAAGACGCCGGGCACGCTGTAACGGGCGGCCACCGAGCGGGCCGTCTCCTGGTTCCGCTGACAGACCGCCACCACCTCGCAGCCGTTGGCCTGAAATGCCGGGATGTGGGCGCGGCCGAAGCCGAGCCCGATGACGCCCACGCGGTACTTCTTCCGTGCCATGCCTCGTCGGTCCTTTCGCGGCGGATTCCCTTCACCCGCGGATTGAGTTAGAGTCGGCCACATCCTACAGCACGTCCAGAGGAGGCTCCCATGAAGGCGGTCGCCGCCGTTGCCGAGATCCTGAAGCGCGAAGGTACCACCTTTCTGATCGGCTATCCCGTGAACCCGATCATCGAGGCGGCCGCCCAGGCCGACATCCGCACCATCATCGTGCGCCAGGAGCGCACCGGCCTGCACATGGCGGACGCGGTGAGCCGGATCACCTCCGGGCAGAAGATCGGCGTGTTCACGATGCAGCACGGACCCGGCTCGGAGAACGCCTTCGGAGGCGTGGCCCAGGCCTACGGCGACTCGGTACCGATCGTGGTGTTGCCGGGCGGCTACCCGCGCCGCATCACCAACATCCCGCCCAACTTCAACTCGTTCATCAACTACCGCAACGTCACGAAATGGTGCGAGCAGGTCGTGGTGGGCGATGCGGTCCCCGACGCCATGCGCCGCGCCTTCACCCAGGTGAAGAACGGCCGGCCGCGGCCGGTGCTCGTGGAGATTCCCGTCGACGTGTACCAGGAGGAAGTGCCCGAGCCGCTCAGCTACAAGATGACCCCGCGCACGCGGGTCGCCCCGGATCCGGACGCGGTCACCGAGGCCGCGCGCATCCTGGTGGAGGCAGAGCGGCCGGTGATCTACGCGGGCCAGGGCGTGCACTACGCGCGCGCGTGGCAGCAGCTGCGCGAGCTCGCCGAGCTGCTGGAGGCGCCGGTCACCACCAGCCTCGAGGGCAAGAGCGCATTCCCGGAGACCCACCCGCTCTCGCTCGGCTCGGGTGGCCGCTCCATCCCCAAGACGGTCTACGAGTTTCTCAAGAACTCGGACGTCATCTTCGGCATCGGCTGCAGCTTCTCGACCACCAACTACGGGGTGACGATGCCGAAGGGCAAGATCATCGTCCACTCCACCGTCGACTCCGCCGATCTCAACAAGGACGTGGTGGCCGAGCACGCGGTCATCGGTGACGCGGGCCTCGTGCTGGAGGCCCTGCTCGCCGAGGTGCGCGACCGCCTGAAGGGTAAACCGCGCGGCCGGAAGGCGGAGGTCACCCGGCAGATCGCGACCATGAAGGCGGAGTGGCTGGCCCAGTGGATGCCCAAGCTCACCGCCAAGGACAAGCCGCTCTCGCCCTACCGGGTGATCTGGGACCTGCTCCACACGGTCGACGTGGCCAACACCATCATCACTCACGACGCGGGCAGCCCGCGCGACCAGCTCTCCCCCTTCTGGGAGAGCACCGAGCCGCTCACCTACATCGGTTGGGGCAAGACGACCCAGCTCGGTTACGGTCTCGGGCTCGCCATGGGGGCCAAGCTCGCGAAGCCGGACGCCCTGTGCATCAACGTGTGGGGCGACGCGGCCATCGGCTTCACCGGCATGGACTTCGAGACCGCGGTGCGCGAGCGCATCCCGATCCTGTCCATCCTGCTCAACAACTTCTCGATGGCCATCGAGCTGCCGATCATGAAGACGGCCACCGAGAAGTACCGCTCCACGGATATCAGCGGCCACTACGCGGACATGGCGAAGGCGTTCGGCGGCTACGGGGAGCGCATCACCGAGCCCGGCGACATCATCCCGGCCATCAAGCGCGGCATCGCCAAGACGCGCGAGGGCATCCCGGTCCTGCTCGAGTTCATCACCGAGAAGGAGATCAACTTCTCGATCTTCAAGTAGCCGCTCGTCCCTGCCCTCCAGCCCCTCCCCTTCGCCCTGCCCTCCGGGGAGAGGACGAGGGCGAGGGGTCGAGGGCGGAGCCGCTCATGACCTTTCGCCTGGCCCCGATGTCGCCACCGATCCTCGCCCTGACCCTCGTCCTCCTCGCGCTGCCGGTGCTCTTCCTGGCCGCGGCGGCCGTCTGGACGCCGCTGCTGGCGTTGCCTGCGCTGTTCATGCTCGTGATCTACCTCTGGATCTGGCTCCGCTATCGCCCCACCGCGTTCGTGGTGCGGCCGAGGACGCTCGAGGTGATGTGGCCGCTCATGCGCCGGGAGATCCCCCGCGACGACATCTCGGCGGTACGCGTCATCGATCGGGAGACGCTGCGCCGGGAGGTCGGCTGGGGCATGCGAGTGGGCGCCGGCGGTCTCTTCGGCGGGTTCGGCTACCTGTGGACCACCAACCGCGGGCTCGTCCGGATGTACGTCTCTCGCACCGACCACTTCGTGTGGATCGAGCGCAAGAGCGATCGGCCGTGGCTGATCACACCCGACCAGCCGGAGGCCTTCGTCCGGGCGCTGGCTCCGCATGACTGACCTCACCTATCGCTCGCCGAAGACCGAGGTACGGCCGAGCCCGATTCACGGCCTGGGCCTCTTCGCCCGGGACTCCATCACGGCCGGCGAGATCGTGGCGGTCAAGGGCGGTCACGTGCTCACCCGCCCGCAGTGGACGGCGCTGGAGCCCGTGCTCGGCCCCGCGGACATCCAGATCGCCGAGGATCTCTTCATCGCGCCGGTGCGCCCGGACCACCGCGACGGAAGCATGCTCTACACCAACCACTCCTGCGATCCCAACCTCGCCATCCAGGGCCAGATCGTCCTGGTCGCGATGCGCGACATCGTTCCCGGCGAGGAGCTGACGATCGACTGGGCCACCACCGACGACGGCGACTACGAGCTGGACTGCCGCTGCGGCAGCCCGCGCTGCCGCGGGACCGTGACCGGCAAGGACTGGATGCGGCCGGAGCTGCAGGCGCGCTACCACGGCTGGTTCTGCTGGTTCCTGCAGCGGAAGATCGAGGCGCGGTCGCGGTGACCATGGTGACCGAGGAGCGCTTCGCCCGCGGCATGACCTTCGACCAGTACCTCGCGTTCATCGGCTCGCCCGAGAACCTCGCCCGGGAGGCCGGCTGGTGGCGCGGGCCCGAGCGGATGGACTGGAGCGGTCCCCTCCGGACCTGGTACGACGGGCTGCGCCCGCGCGACGACCAGATCGCGGCGATCCGGTGGCTGACCGCGCAGCCGGACGGACCGGCCCGGATCCTCGTCATCTCCGAGGAGTGGTCGTCGGACTGCCGCCGCGCGGTCCCGATGCTCGCGCGGCTGGCCGAGGCCGGCGGCCTCGAGCTCCGCATCTTCCCGCGCGACGGGGCGACGGTCGGACGTGCGCCACGGGCGAACCGCGCGGACTCCCCGAATGCCGATCTCATGAACGAGTTCCTGCGCGAGCAGGACGGGCAGACGTACCAGTCGATCCCGGTGGTCGTCTTCTACACCGCGGCGATGCGGTACCTGTATCACTTCATCGAGAGGCCGGCGATCTACCACCACGGCCGCCTGGCCGACGCCATGCAGGCGCCCAGACCGGGCGAGACGCGGGAGGAGACGCGGGAGCGTTTCATGCGAGACTGGGCCGCGATGCAGCAATCGCCCTTCTTCAAGGTCTGGGCCTTCGCGGGGATCGACGAGATGCTGTCGGCCCTGCACGAGCGGATCGTCACCACCCCCGCGTGAGGTCTCCATGAACGTTCTCGTGACCGGCGCCACCGGGTATGTCGGCGGACGGCTCGTGCCCCGACTGGTCGCCGCCGGCCATCGCGTGATCTGCCTCGCGCGCGATCCCGGCCGCCTCGCCGGCCGCGCGTGGGCTGGGCTCGAGGTCCGACCGGGCGACGTGCTCGCCCCCGAGAGCCTGGGCCCGGCCCTGAGGGAAGCCGACGTGGCCTACTACCTGGTGCACTCGATGGCGGAGGGGGCGCACGGATTCGAGGAGCGGGACCGGATCGCAGCCGAGAACTTCGGCGCCGCGGCACGCGCGGCGGGCGTGAAGCGGATCATCTACCTGGGCGGGCTCGGGGCCGACGATCAGCCGCTGTCCTCTCATCTGGCCTCCCGCCAGCAGGTCGGCGACGTGCTACGACGATCCGGGGTCGCGGTCACCGAGCTGCGCGCGGCAGTTGTGGTCGGCGCGGGCAGCATCTCGTTCGAGATGATCCGGTACCTGACGGAGCGCCTTCCTATCATGATCACCCCGCGATGGGTGACGACGCGCTGCCAGCCGATCGCGATCGACAATGTCCTGGACTACCTCGTCCGCTGCCTCGACGAGCCTCGGTCCGTCGGAAGGACCCTCGAGATCGGCGGGCCCGACGTGCTGACCTATGGCCAGATGATGCAGGGCTACGCGGCGGCCCGAGGCCTGCGGCGGTACCTAATCCCGGTCCCGGTGCTGACACCGCGGCTGTCGTCCTACTGGGTCGACCTCGTGACGCCAATTCCCGCCTCGTACTCGCATCCACTGATCGAGGGCATGCGCAGCGAGGTCATCGTCCGTGATCCGAGCGCGCGGGGGATCTTCGACGTGCCGCTCGTTCCCTACGCCGAGGCGGTGCGGCAGGCGCTCGATCACACCCGGGCCGGCGCCATCGAGACCTACTGGGCCGGAGCGCAGGCGACGCTACAACCGGGGCTGACCCTGGAGAGCACCGAAGGCATGATAATCGAGGAGCGGCGCGTTCCATCGTCGGCGCCAGTCGCCGCGGTCTACGCGGTCTTCGCGGGAATCGGTGGCGCCCGCGGCTGGCTCTATGCCGACTGGCTCTGGCGGCTGCGGGGCCTGATCGATCGGCTGGTCGGCGGCGTGGGCATGCGACGGGGCCGACGGACGGCGGACGATCTCCGGGCCGGTGACGCGCTGGATTTCTGGCGCGTGGAGACCGTGGAGAAAGGCCGGCTCACGCGCCTGCGCGCCGAGATGAAGGTGCCCGGCCGGGCCTGGCTCCAGTTCGAGGCCCAGGCCCGGCCCGACGGCGGAACGCTCCTCGTGCAGACCGCGTTCTTCGAGCCACGCGGTCTGGCCGGGCTCTTCTACTGGTACGCACTCTATCCTGTACATCAGCTGATCTTCTCTGGCCTCGCGCGGGCGGTGGCCCGTCGCGCCGAGCGCCCGACCTGATGCGTGACACTCGGCGTCGGGTGCCAGGAGGAATCGCAGGACGGGCCGGTCGTCGCGGGCCCGCGTGCTGGAGAAGGCGCGGACCAGCCGGGCATTCGGGTGCTGGGCGCGGTCGTCCTCGAGCTCCTGTCCGAGACCCTGCTGCTGGAGGTCCGCTATCTATGCTCAGCCTGGGCCTGGTGCCGATCGTGGTGGGGCTCGCGCGGCCGCCCGGCCTCTCCGGCCTGCTGCGGAGGCGCCGGCCCTGACTCGAGGATCGGAGGAGATCGCTCAATGGACGTGATCAGATTCGAAACCGACAGACGGATGGCGCACTGCGTACGGCATGGCCCCGACGGCTCGACCGTCCTGGTCGAGCGCAAGGCGTAGTCCCCGCATGTCGGTGCAAATCGTTCGGCTGGGAACGCCGCGGCGCGCGGGCGAGGGCCTGCGCGTCGGGACGGTGCGGCGCCCGCCACGCGGCGTGCGCAAGGCCGACTACGCCGCGCGCGACTACTACGACGCGTGGCTGCCCGAGCTCTCGCCGAGCGCCCCGCTCGTATCGTGGGCGCTGTCGAAGCCGTTCACGCCCGCGCGCTGGGCCCTCTACGCACGCCGCTACCGCCGCGAGATGCGCGAGCCGGCCGCGCAACGGCTGATCGCGCTGCTGGCCGCGCTGTCCTCGCACACGGACTTCTCGGTGGGCTGCTACTGCGAGGACGAGCGCCACTGCCACCGCTCGCTGCTGCGGGAGCTGCTGATCGAGCAGGGCGCGACGGTCGTCTGAAGCTGCCTCCGGCCGCGGCAGCGAAGGTCCCGGCTGCCCGATCCAGAGGCGCCGCGGGCCCGGGCCGGCCCGAGCCCGATCGCCGCAAGTCACTGTTCCGCCTCGCGGAATCTGAAAACTCGCGGCGGTGGCACGTCCTCTGCAGATCCACGTCGCAAGCACTTCATCGCACCGTCGCGAAATCCGGAGCGCCGTCGCCGTACGATGACGGCGCTCATTCATTTGAGGAGGAACGCTCCACATGGTCAATCGAGATGGCCGCACGGTACTGCGGATGAGCCTCGCGGTCGCCCTGATCGCGACCGCGCTCGTCGCCGCAGTCATGGAGGTGCAGGCCGGACTGAGCTCGCACGAGGCCCTGGGCGCGGAGCCGCGGCGCCGGTCCGACACGCTCTGGATAGCGAACGTGGCCAGCGTCGACCAGGCGCTCGCGCGGCACGACGTCAGCGCCGCGGTCGGCGCCTGGCACGACGCCTACGGCGCCGCGCTCGCGAGCCGGGGCTGGGAGGGCATGATCGCGGTGGGCGACGCGTTCCTCCGGATCGGCACGGAGGCCGGGAGCGTGAGCGGATCACGACCCAACGCGCGCCAGGCCTATCTCAACGCGCTCGTACGCGCGCATCGCGACGGATCGGCCGACGGGACGCGGCGGACCGCCGAGGCCTTTGCGGCCCTCGGCGATCACGCGGTGGCCGAGCACTGCTTCCGGGTGGCGGACGATCTGGCCGCCGCCCGACGGAGGAGCTAGATGACGACCGGCAAGCTCGCCCTGATCGCGCACGACCACAAGAAGGTCGACCTGGTGGCGTGGGCTACCTTCAATCGCGAGACCCTGGCCGCGTTCCCCCTCGTGGCTACCCGGCACACCGCCCGCCTCGTGCGCGACAAGGTCGGGCTCGAGGTCGAGGAGCTGCTGAGCGGGCCCGAAGGCGGCGACGCGCAGATCGCGGCGGGTGTGGCCATCGGTCAGATCGACGCGGTCTTCTTCTTCGTCGATCCGCTGTCCGCCCAGCCGCACGATCCGGACATCCGGGCGCTGCTGCGCGTGTGCAACGTGCACAACGTCCCGGTGGCCACGAACCTCGCCGCCGCCGACCTGATCATCGCGGGCCTCCCGGCCTGTCCCGGCGAGGAGGACGCGGTGCGCGTGACGATCCGCTAGACCGCGGTTGTCCCCGCCCGGGCAACCGTGTAGCCTCGGGGCCAGCTTACCCAAAGGAGGGGCCCATGAAGTACGGCGTGGTACTTCCGATCTGGCAGCTCACGGTGGCGGACGCGGAGTCGCTGGCGACGAAGGCGGAGTCGCTCGGCCTCGACGGGGTCTTCGTGCCCGACCATATCCTGGCCAAGCCCGCCACCACGCAGCACTACGGCGGTCACTGGCCGGACCCGTTCTCGCTGCTGGCCTTCCTGGCCGGGCGCACCCGCCGCATCCACCTGGGCGCGAGCGTCATCGTGCTGCCGTACCGCAACGCGCTGGTCGCGGCCAAGGCGGCGGCCACCGTCGACCAGGCCTCGGGGGGCCGCTTCATCTTCGGCGTCGGGGTGGGCTGGGACGAGGCCGAGTTCGTGGATCTGCGCCTGCCCTTCGCGGAGCGGGGCCGGCTGAGCGACGACTACATCCGGGCCATCAAGGCCGCCTTCGCGGCCGACATCCCGCAGTACAGCGGCAAGTACGTGAGCTTCTCCGGCGCCACGTTCTCCCCGCGCCCGGTGCAGCGGCCGCACCCGCCGATCTGGGTGGGTGGCTCGCCCGGCGCCGTCTCCGGCCCCGCGGTGCGACGCTGCGCGGAGCTCGGCGACGCGTGGCATCCGCTCGCCCTCGGCCTCGACGACATCGAGAAGGGCTACGCCACGCTGCGCGACCTGGCCGGCCGCACCGGGCGGCGTGAGAAGCTCGGTCTCGCCCCGCGCAACATGCTGGACCTCACCGACGCGGCCAAGGGCAGCGGTCGCGCCGCGTTCCAGGGCTCGGTGGCAGAGGTTGCGGGTGACGTCAAGCGCGTGAAGGGCATGGGCGCCGAGTGGATGACCTTCGACCTGCCGCGCGCGGGCATCCCCGCGATGGTGCGGGCGATGGAGCGCCTGGCCTCGGAGGTCAAGCCCGCGGCGGGGTGATCCGCGACGCCCGGCCGACCGACCGCGCGGCCATCGAGGCGGTGACCCTGGCCGCCTACGAGCAATACGCAGCCGTGCTCCCCGCGCCGCTCTGGGAGGCGTATCGCCGGAACATCGTGGCGACGCTGGCCGCCGCGCCGACGGCCGCCCAGATCGTGGCGGAAGACGGGAGCGCCCTGGTCGGTAGCGTGCTGCTGTATCCGGCGGGCACCGCGATGGGCGAGCCCGGCCGCGGGCGGACCCTGATCCTCACTTCACCGGAGGTGCGTCTGCTCGCGGTGGCACCGACGGCCCGGGGAAGCGGCGTGGGCCGGCAGCTCATGGAGGAGTGCATCGGCCGAGCGCGGGCGGCCGGCGCGAGGGCCCTCACCTTGCACACCACCGACATGATGAGCGCGGCGGTGCGCCTCTACGAGCGGATGGGGTTCGCGCGGGCGGCCGAGCTGGACTTCGAGGTGGCGCCGGGAGTGCTGGTGAAGGGGTTTCGCCTCGAGCTGTAGTGCCCTCACTTCAAGGACGTGAACGTGAAGGCGCGGACGATGTGACGCTGGGCCACCGCGAAGATGACCAGCACGGGCGCCACCACGAACATGCTCCCCGCCATGATGATGTGCCAGCGCGCCCCGGTGCCCTCTTCCCGCAGCATCGACACGCCTACCGGCAGGGTCCGGACCGCGTCGGTGGTCGTCATCACCAGCGGCCAGAAGAAGTCGTTCCAGTGGTAGACGACGCTGAAGAGCGAGAAGGCGACGATGGTGGGCCGGGCGATCGGCACCATCAGCCCGAAGATGACCGTGAAGAGCCCCGCCCCGTCCACCCGCGCCGCGTCCACGATGTCGTCGCTGATCTGCATGAAGGCCTCGCGGATCAGGAAGGTGCCGAGGGCTGAAACCGCGTAGGGCAGCACGAGCGCGGCGTAGGTGTTCACCAGGCCCAGATGCGAGAACAGGATGTAGAGCGGCACGAAGCGCACCTGCGGCGGCACGATGAGGCAGGCCATCACGATGACGAAGCAGAGGTCGCGGCCGGGGAAGCGCAGCTTGGCGAAGGCGTAGGCCGCGGTGCACGCGAAGAAGAGCTGCAGGACGAGGATGGCCGCGGTCTGGATCACGTTGTTGACGAAGTAGCGCAGGAACGGCCCCGACTGCCAGGCTTTCGCGTAGTTGTCCCACCGGGGCGGGCTCGGGATCAGGCTCGGCGGGAACTGGGTCACGCTCGGCAGGTCCTTCAGCGACGTGGCGACCATCCAGAGGTACGGGCCCACCTCCACCGCGGCCACCACCAGCAGGCCGAGCACGGTGAGCCAGCGCACCAGCGGATTGGGATGGGTCACGTGGTGTACTGGACGCGCTTGCGGAAGACCAGCCACTGCAACAGGGTCAGCAGCAGGATCAGCGCGAAGAAGATCACCACCGCGGCCGAGGCCTTGCCGAGCCGGAAGTACTGAAAGGCCTGCTCGTAGATGTAGTAGACGTAGATCATCGTCGAGGTGACCGGCCCGCCCTGGGTCATGATCTTGACGATGTCGAAGCCCTGGAAGCTCGCGATCGTGAGCGTCACCACCAGGAACAGCGTGGTCGGCGAGAGCAGGGGCCACGTGATGAAGCGGAAGCGGTTCCAGCCGGTGGCCCCGTCGAGATCGGCCGCCTCGTAGAAGTCGCCCGGGATGGCCTGGAGCCCGGCCAGGTAGATCACGAGCGGGTAGCCGAGGGTCTTCCACACCGTGACCAGTACGAGCGTCCACAGCGCCACCGACGGGCTGCCCAGCCAGTTCACCGGCCGCAGGCCGACGAGGCGCAGCCCGTACGTGACGAGGCCGTACTGCGGATCGAGCATCCAGATCCAGAGCAGTGAGACCGCCACCCACGAGACGATGTAGGAGGAGAAGATGCAGCCCTGCAGCGCAGCGCTCAGCGCCCCCCGATGATTGAGGAGCAGGGCCAGGACCAGGCCGAGGCCGAGCGAGAGTGCCACCACGCCGCCCGAGTAGAGCGCGGTGTTCACCAGGACCTCGCCGAACTCGGCGGAGGCGAGCACCCGGTAGTTGGCGAGGCCCACGTAGCGCTTCGGCGTCATGAGATCCCACTCGAAGACGCTGACGTAGGCGGAGTAGGCGACCGGGTACAGATACACGAGCCCGAAGAGCGCCAGCGAGGGCGCGACCAGCGCGTACCCCAGCCAGGCGTCTCTCCGGGCCCGCCGCGAGGCCACTACTTTTCGTACTTGGAGATGATCTCGTTCGCCTTCTGGTCGGCGGCGGTCATGACGTCCGCCGCCGTCTTGGTGCCGAGCACCGCGGCCTCCAGGTTCGGCTGGATCACCTCACGCTGGATGTCGAACAGGGCCGGCGAGAACGGGAAGCGTTGCGCGTTCCGGAGCTGGTCGAGCGCGACCTTGTAGTTCGGGTTGTCCTTGTAGAAGGACTGCATACCCGCCGAGTTGATCGCAGAGAGCCGCACCGGCATGTAGCCGGTGGCCTTGGACAGCGAGATGGTCTGCTCCGGATCGGTCATCCACTTGATGAAGGCCCAGCCCGCTTCCTTCTGCGGGGTCGGCGCGTCCTTCATCAGCACGAAGTAGGTCCCGCCCGTCGGCACCGCCGCCTTGACCCGGGCGGGCAGGAACGCGGTGCCCACCTTGAACTTGGCGTTCTCGGTCATGTAGTTGAGAAAGGCGGTCGAGGTGAAGATCATCCCCACCCGCTGGTTGATGAAGTCGGTATTCGCCACCTCCCAGGCGCTGTAGTCCTTGCCCGGGGGCTGCTTCATGGTCTTGTCCCGGTTCACGAGATCTACCCAGAACTGGAGCGCCTCCTGACCCTTCTCCTTGAAGGCGGCCTTCTTGCCGTCCGGGGTCATCAGCGTCCCGCCGCCCTGGTGCAGCAGTCCGAACCAGAACCACCAGTCCACCGGCACCTCGAAACCGTAGACCTTGGTGTCGCTGCCCTCGCGTACCGTCAGCTTGCCCGCCGCCGAGCGCAGCTCGTCCCAGGTGGTCGGCACCTTCACGCCCTTCGCGGCCAGCATGTCGGCGTTGTAGTACAGGATCGGGGTGCTGCGGAAGAACGGCAGCGCGAAGAGAGGCGCCGCCTGCTTGC
>Ga0335085_10004973_pt1 | contig 21694 bp, 25 predicted proteins | sample Lox_Sample_45_FD_206712 | JGI IMG/M metagenome (GOLD analysis project Ga0335085, IMG submission 206712) | Soil microbial communities from Loxahatchee National Wildlife Refuge, Florida, United States - Lox_Sample_4.5 | ecosystem: Environmental > Terrestrial > Soil > Wetlands | place: USA...
GTGCTCGTCTTCACGCACGGCGGCGTGCTCGACGAGATCTATCGCTTCGTCACCGGGATGCCGGTCGCCGCGCATCGCGATTTCGCCATCCCGAACGCGGGGCTGAACCGCGTCGAGGCGGCGCCGCGGGGCTGGCGCATCGTGTCGTGGGCGGACATCGCCCACCTCGAGGGCGCGCTCGACGACCTGCCGGGCTGAGCGGGTCCCCGCGCCAGCGGCAAAAAACGTGGCCCGACCCTGTTTTTCAGGCGGCGAGCGGGGGCTCGTCCATCGCCGCGGTCTGCTCGCGCAACTCGAGGATGCGGTCCTGCCAGTAGCGCGAGGTGCCGAACCAGGGGAACGCCGCGGGAAACGCCGGGTCGTCCCACCGGCGCGCGAGCCAGGACGAGTAGTGCAGCAGGCGCAGGGTGCGCAGCGGCTCGATCAGCCGCAGTTCAGCCGGGTCGAAGTCGCGGAACCGGCGATAGCCGTCGAGCAGCGCCTGCAGGCTGCGCTGCGCCGCCTCGCGCTCTCCCGGCAGCAGCATCCACAGGTCCTGGACGGCGGGTCCCATGCGCGCGTCGTCCAGGTCGACGAAATGGGGGCCCTCGTCGGTCCAGAGAATATTGCCGACGTGGCAGTCGCCGTGGAGGCGCAGGGTGGCGCGGGTGCCCGGGCCGTCAAATGCGCTCTCGACCTTCTCCAGGGCCTGCCGCGACACGCCGTCCCACACCTCCCCGAGGTCCTGGGGAATGAGGCCGGAGGCGAGCAGCCATTCCCTGGGCTCGGCGCCGAATGTGCGCGCATCTAGCGACGGCCGCTGGCGAAACGGCGCCGCCGCGCCCACGGCGTGGATGCGGCCGAGGAAGCGCCCGATCCACTCCAGCACCTTCGGGTCCTCCAGCTCGGGCGGCCGGCCGCCGCGGCGCGGGTACACCGCGAAGCGGTATCCGGCGTGCCGATGCAGGGTCTCGCCCCGGATCGCGATCGGGGCGACGGCCGGTATCTCGCTCCCGGCGAGCGCGAGCGCGAACGCATGCTCCTCCAGGATCTGGCCGTCGCTCCAGCGCGACGGGCGGTAGAACTTGGCGACCACCACGGAAGGCGCCGAGCCTTCCGCCCTCGGGTCGCCGTCCTCGAGGCTGGCCTGGTAGACGCGATTCTCGTAGCTGTTGAGCGCCAGCAGGCGGCCGTCGCCTCGCAGCCCGGCACTTTCCAGCGCATCGAGAACCGCGTCGGGGGTCAGGCCTTCGAAGGGCCGCTTGCCGTCTTCCGCCACCCCGGCATTGTGCCGAACGCTTGACAAGCGCGGCGCCGCGGCTGATACTGAACCACATGGTTAAGTATTCGGACGAGCAGCTCGACGCGGTCTTCGCCGCACTCGCCGACTCGACGCGGCGGGCGGTGCTCGCTTCGCTCGCCGAGGGCGGACGGGCGGTGACCGAGCTGGCGCGGCCGCACGACATGTCGCTGCCCGGCTTCCTCAAGCACCTGCGAGTGCTCGAGGACGCGGGGCTGGTCGCCCGCACCAAGGCAGGCCGGGTGGTGAGCTGCGAGCTGCAGGCCGAGCCGATGAAGGACGCGGCCGGCTGGATCGCGCACTACCGGAAGTTCTGGAGCGACAAGCTGGACGCCCTCGGGCGCTTTCTCTATCAGCAGGAGGAACTGCAGTCATGGAAATCGAGCAAGTTCGCACCGCAGACAAGCCCTCGCTCACCCTCGAGCGCCACTACCCGGTCGCGCCGGAAAAAGTCTGGCGCGCCTGGACCGAGCCGGAAGCGATAGGGCGCTGGTTCGGCCCCGACGGGCCGCAGAACGTGTCGCGCGCCGAGCTCGACGTCCGCGTCGGCGGCAGCTACCGCATCTGCTTCGGCGGCGCCGACGGCAACGAGCACGAGTGCGCCGGCGTCTACCGCGAGGTGGTGCCCGGGCGCAGGCTGGTCTTCACCTGGACCTGGCCGCGCACGACGCCCGAGCGCGAGTCGCTGGTGACAATCACGCTGCGCGCCGCGCGCGGCGGCACCGATTTCGAGTTCCGCCAGGAGCGCTTCTTCGACGCGACCGTGCGCGACAACCACAAGCGCGGCTGGAGCGGCACCTTCGACAAGCTCGGCCGCTTCCTGGCAGGGGAACGGTGACATGGCCAATACGGTTCGCCTGCATCGCGTCCTGCGCGCGCCGCCCGCGAAGGTCTACCGCGCCTTCCTCGAGGCCGCGGCGATGGCGAAGTGGATTCCGCCCGACGGCTTCACCTGCACGGTCCATCACATGGACGCCCGGGTCGGCGGAACGTTCCGGATGTCGTTCACGAACTTCGGCACTGGGACGAGCCATTCCTTCGGCGGCGAATACCTGGAGCTGGTTCCCGGGGCGCTGATCCGCTACACCGACAAGTTCGACGATCCGAATCTGCCCGGAACCCTGCAGGTCACGGTCGCGTTGAAGGCGGTTTCCTGCGGCACCGACCTGGGCATCGTCCAGGAGGGCATTCCCGACGCGATCCCGGTGGAGATGTGCTACCTCGGCTGGCAGGAGTCGCTCGCGGGCCTGGCGAGGCTCGTCGAGCCGGACATTCCCGGATAGCCGCCGGCCGCGACGCTCGACCAAGACAAGGAGAGACCATGCAGACCCAGCCCTACCTGTTTTTCGACGGCCGTTGCGAAGAGGCCATCGAGTTCTACAAGGGCGCGCTCGGCGCCAAGGTCGACACGCTGATGCGCTTCAAGGACAACCCCGACCCGCAGCCCGGCATGTGCCCGCCGGGGTCCGAGAACAAGGTCGTGCACGCCGCCATGCGCATCGGCGAGACGGTGGTGATGTGCTCGGACGGCATGGCCGGCGGCAAGCCCGAGTTCAAGGGCTTCTCGCTGTCGGTCAACGCCGCGAACGAGGCCGAGGCGGATCGGCTGTTCGCCGCGCTCGGCAAGGGCGGGCAGGTGCGGATGCCGCTCTCGAAGACCTTCTTCTCGCCGCGCTTCGGCATGGTCGCCGACCGCTTCGGGGTGTCGTGGATGGTCATCGTGCTGGCGCCGGCATGAGCGAGCGCACGGTCAGCCACGGCACGTTCGCGATCGAGCGCGAGTTTCCGTACGCGCCGGCGCGCGTCTTCGCCGCCTGGGGAGACCCGAAGGCGAAGGCGCAGTGGTTCGCGGCGCCGGCGCACCTTGCGAAGGAGGTCGCGCGCGAGCAGGACTTCAGGGTCGGCGGCAAGGAGCGCCTGCGCGGGGAGTGGAACGACGGCCGGACGTCGGACTTCCACGCCGTCTACCAGGATATCTTGCCGGACCGGCGCATCGTCTACAGCTACAACATGTACGTGAACGACCGCAAGATCTCGGTGTCGCTCGCGACGATCGAGTTCGAGCCCGCCAGGGTGGACGGCAAGCCGGGCACGCGCCTGATCCTCACCGAGCAGGGCGCGTACCTCGACAGCGGCAAGGACGGACAGGCCAGCCGCGAGCAGGGCACGCGCGCGCTGATCGACAACCTGGAGCGGGCGCTGCGGGGTGCGTAGCGCCGCCGCCCGCGAGCACCGCTGCGCTACGATAGCGGCTTGGCGACCCGCCTGCGGTGATCGGTGGCTGACACGGACAACCTGGTCGAAGTCTCGGACCTGCATTTCTCCTATGGGGATCTGGCGATCTTCCGCGGCTTGTCGCTGAAGATCCCGCGCGGCAAGGTGGTCGCGATCCTCGGCGGCAGCGGCAGCGGCAAGTCGACGCTGCTGAAGCTGATCGGCGGCCAGCTCGATCCCGCGCGCGGCTCGGTGCGGGTCGACGGCAAGGTGGTGCACGAGCTGGGCTCGGACGAGCTCTACGCGCTGCGCCGCGAGATGGGCATGATGTTCCAGTCGAGCGGCCTGTTCACCGACCTGTCGGTCTACGAGAACATCGCGTTCCCGGTGCGCGAGCACTACAACCTGCCCGAGGAGATCGTGCGGGCGCTGGTGCTGATGAAGCTGGACGCGGTGGGCCTGCGCGGCGCGCGCGACATGATGCCGGCGGACCTCTCGGGCGGCATGACGCGGCGGGTGGCGCTGGCGCGCGCCATCGCCACCGATCCGATGCTGGTGATGTACGACGAGCCCTTCGCCGGGCTGGACCCGATCTCGCTCAACGTGGTCGCGACGCTGATCCGGAAGCTGAACGACGCGCTGGGGCTCACCTCGGTGATCGTCACCTACGACGTCTCCGAGTCGCTCAAGCTGGTGGACTGCCTGTACGTGATCGCCGAGGGCCGCCTGATCGGCGAGGGCGCCCCCGAGGCGCTGCTCGCCTCGGAGGATCCCTACCTGAAGCAGTTCCTGCACGCGCTGCCGGACGGGCCGGTGCGCTTCCACTTCCCGGCGCCGCCGCTCGGCGAGGCGCTCAGGCTTTCCCGGACTGCGGCAGGAAGCTGAGCGCGACGCCGTTGTTGCAGTAGCGCAGCCCGGTCGGCTCCGGGCCGTCGTCGAAGACGTGGCCCTGGTGGCCGCCGCAGCGCGCGCAGTGGTACTCGGTGCGCGGCAGGATCAGCTTGAAGTCCCGCTTGGTCGTGACGGCGTCCGGGATCGCCGTGAAGAACGACGGCCAGCCGGTGCCGCTGTCGAACTTCATCGCCGAGGTGAACAGCGGCAGGCCGCAGCCGGCGCAGGCGAACACCCCGGGCCGCTTCTCGTGATTCAGCGGGCTCGAGCCGGGACGCTCGGTGGCCTCCTCGCGCAGCACGCTGTAGGCCATCGGCGGCAGGCGCTTGCGCCACTCGTCGCGCGCGAGCTCCAGCTTGTCCGAAGGGCTCGGCACCTCGGCGCCGGCCGCGAGCAGCACCTTCCAGTTCTTCTGCAGCTCCTCGATCCCTTGCATGGTCTTCGGCGGGGCGGCGTGCAGGTGCCGGGCCAGCCCCGCGAGGGGCGCCGCGGCCAGCGCGAAGAGCAGGTTTCGCCGCTTCATGCCTTTCTCCTTTCGTGGTCGGTGATGCGCGTTGGTCGCGGCAGGGTGCGGCGACCTGACGCCCCAATCTACCCGATTTTGAGCTTCTTCCGGGTGCGCCGGGCCGCGCCGCGCTTGCGCGGGCGGCGGTACTGCAGCAGGTTTCCGACCACGCGCTCGAAAGGGTCGCGGCGCCTCAGCGCGCGCTCCTGCGTGCCGCTCATCAGGTCGTAGTGGCGCGTCGCCTCGAGCGCGTCGATCACGTCCCAGGCGCCGTCCTCGGCGGTGGCCCAGCGCGCCGGGTCGAGGCGCCGCAGGTCGAAGGGGCGCGAGAAGGTGCGCAGGGTCTTGCGGTCGCGCGTGTTGTAGTACTCGTGGAAGTACGACATGGAGAGCTCGCGCAGCGAGCGGTAGACCGGGTCGCGCCAGCGCAGGCCGATGCCGTTGGTCTTGGAGATCGCGCCCCAGCAGCCACGGCGGCGGAAGAGGGCGATGACGTGGTCGAAGTCGTGCACCGCCTGCATGTCGAGCAGCAGCGGTGGCTCGCCGTGGATCCACAGGGCCGTCGCGGCGAGCATCGCGCCCTCGATGCAGTGCGCGCGCCGCGCGCGCAGCACCTCGCGCACCGAATTGCACGAGTCCCCGTCCGGCTCGAAGTTCTGGCGCAGCGCGTAGACGAACGCCTGGATCTTCTCCGGCGTCGAGAGCCGCCGCAGCACCGCGTATTCGCCTCGGGTGAGGCCGAGCTTCGCGCGCGACGCCGGAGGGATCCTCATCTTGCCCGCGCTCAGGCCGCGTCGAAGCGGTAGGCGTCCATCGCTAGCGCGCCCATCTCCACCGCGTCGTAGAGCCGCTCGGCGCGGTAGTGCCCGCCGGCGGCGCCCAGCGCGACGAACAGCGGCAGGAAGTGCTCGTCGGTGGGATGCGCGCGCACGCCGTCCGGCGTGAGCCGGCGGTAGTCCACCAGGGCGTCGACATCGCGCGCCGCGATCCTGTCCGCGACCCAGCGCTGGAAGCGCACCACGTAGCCGGCCGGCGCGCCGCCCTCGCGCATGCGCTCGCGCAGGTTGTGGGTAAGGTGCCCCGAGCCGATCGCCAGCACGCCCTCGGCGGCGAGCGGAGCGAGCGCGCGCCCGAGCGCCAGGTGGTGCGCGGGTCCGAGATGCGTCTGGACCGCGAGCTGGACGACGGGCACGTCGGCCTCGGGATACATGTGCAGCAGCGGCGACCAGGCGCCGTGGTCGAGGCCGCGCGCCGGGTCCGCCGCGGCGTTGAAGTCGTTCTTGCGCAGCAGCCGCAGGACCTCTTCGGCGAGCGCGGGATCGCCCGCCGCCGGGTACTGGATCTCGTAGAGCGGCTGCGGAAAGCCGTAGAAGTCGTGGATGGTTTCCGGCCGCGCCGCCGCGGTGACGGCCGGGAGGTCGGTCTCCCAATGCGCCGAGGCGATCAGGATCGCCTTCGGCCGCGGCAGCTCCCGCGCAAGGCCCTGCCACACGGCGCGCACCGCGCCGGGCTGCAGCGCGTGCATCGGCGAGCCGTGCGACAGGAACAGCGCCGGCAGCCGGCTCACGGGGTGCGCCTCAGCACGCGCCCGGGCCGCGCCCCGGTCGGCTTGCCGTCGCGCCAAACCGGCGTGCCGTTGACGATCACGGCTTCGATGCCTTTCGCCGGCTGGATGGGGCGCGCGAAGGTGGCCGCCTCGTCGACGGTCCCGGCGTCGAATACGCACAGGTCGGCGAAGGCGCCCGCGCGCAGCACGCCGCGGCCGGCAAGGCCGAAGGTCTTCGCCGGCAGCCCGGTCATCTTGTAGACCGCGGTCTCCAGCGGGAACAGGCCGAGGCCGCGCGCGTAGTGCCCGAGCACGCGCGGGAAGGTGCCCCAGAGGCGCGGGTGCGGCGCGGCGTCGTGCGGCAGGCCGTCGGAGCCGATCATGGTGTGCTCGAACGCAAGCACGCGCTGCACGTCGGCCTCGTCCATCATGAAGTAGATCGCGCCGGCGGGGCGCAGCCGGTCCGCGGCCTGGTCCGGCGGCAGCTTCATCGCCTGCGCGATCGCGTCGAGGTCCATCCCGGCGAACTCCGGGTGCGGCGTCGACCAGGTCACCAGCGTGCGCGTGGCGAGCGCGGCGCGGTCCGCGGTCAGGATGGTCGAGGAGGCGCAGTAGGGGTAGCAGTCGAGGCCGACCGGCTGCGCTTTCATGCGCCCGTCGATGAGCGGCAGGGTCTCGCGCGTGCGGCCGTGGTTCGCGACGCCGGCCACCTTGTGGTGCGAGATCACCACCGGGACGCCGAGCGCGCGGCCGATGCGGAAGCTTTCCTCGAGCGAATCGAGCACCCGGTCGCCCTCGTCGCGCATGTGCGTGCAGTACAGCGCCTTGCGCGCGCTCAAGGGGCGGCACACTTCGATCACCTCCTCCGCGGGAGCGGCGCGCGCGGGCTCGTAGTACAGGCCGGTCGAGCAGCCGATCGCGCCCGCCTCGAGCGCCTCGCCGACGCGGGCCCTCATCTGCTCGATCTCGCCCGCAGACGCGGCACGGTCGAGGCGTTGCATCGCGGCGACCCGCAGCGAGGTGTGGCCGACCAGCAGCGCGGCGTTGGTCGCCGCCGGGCTGCGCTCGAGCTCCTCGACGTAGGCCCCGAAGCTGGGAAAACGGTACCACGCGCCGTCGCCGATCAGATCGAGCGGCGGCGGCGCGGCGCGCCCGCCGAGCACCAGCGGCGCGAGCGATACGCCGCAGTTGCCCGCGATCACGGTAGTGACGCCCTGGCTCGCCTTCGGCGCCATCTCGGGCGCCGACAGCAGCAGGCGGTCGTCGTGGGTATGCGCGTCGATGAAGCCGGGGGCGATGATCTTCCCCGTGGCGTCGAGCTCCAGCGCCGCCTTGGCGCCGGGAAGCCGGCCAAGCGCCGCGATGCGGTCGCCCGCCACCGCGACGTCGGCCTGGAAGCGCGGCGCGCGCGTGCCGTCGACGACGGTCGCGCCGCGCACGATCAGGTCATACGAATCCGGCATCGAGCCTCCGCTGCGGAGGCCCGATCTTACCTGCCGCGGCTGCCGTTCAGCGCACCAGGCAATCGATCTCGCTGCGGCGCAGGCCCACGTCGCGCAGCTGGTAGTCGGTAAGGCCCTTCAGCGCCTGCCGCGTGCGTGCGGACTCGAAATTGCCCGCGATGCCGCGCAGGAGGCCGCGCACGGCCGCCGCCGCGCGAGCCAGCAGCGCGCCGATCTCCTGCGCGCGCAGCTGGTGCGCGTTGCGGACGATCTCGCCGTAGTCCGCGAGCGCGGCCGCGGGCGCCGCGGCCCGCAGCTCTGCAGGAGGCGCGACCCTGACGCCGTCCTCGAATGAAACCATCGCGGTCGTGCCTACCGCCTGCAGCAGCGCGCCGCCTTGGGCGCCGAGTACCAGGTCGGCGCCGTCCTGCAGCACGATGTCGCGCGGCTCGCCGTCGAGGGTGACCCAGATGCGGCCCTGCACGTGCGACACCCGCAAGCCGGCTTCGCCGCGCACGTGCAGTGCCTGCCCGGGTTTCAGTGTCACGACCGCTGATTCGATGCTCAGATCCATTTATTCGTTCTCCGTTGCCATGAGCCGCCGGCATCCGCCCAAATGCGTTGCCGGTTTCGTACGCAACGCAATCTAAGGGTGATGTTGCGGTGCGACAAACGGCTTTTTCGCATCCCAGGGATGAGAAAAGGTAATGCCCGAAAAAGCAGCTAGAACTGGTACTTGCGGAGCCCGCCGTCAACCGGGATGACCGTCCCGGTGATGTAGCGCGCGCGGGGCGAGGCGAGGAAGCACACCAGGTTGGCAAGGTCCTCGGGCTGGCCATATTCGCCTACCGGGATCTCATGCTCGGACTGCCACTTGCGGTACTCGGGGGTGTAGTTGCGCAGGATCTGCTCGCTCAGGATGCGCCCGGGCGGGATGCAGTTCACCGTGATGCCGTGCTTGCCGACCTCGCGCGACAGGCCCTTCGACCACGAGTGCATCGCCGCCTTGGCGCAGAACGCGCCGTTGATGCCCTCGGGCTCGGACTTGCCGGTGACGTTGATGATGCGGCCCCACTTGCGCGCGATCATCTGGTCGAGCAGCCGGTGGGTGAGCTGGCGCTGGCGGGTGAAGTTCAGCGTCATCGCCTCCTGCCACTGCGCCTCTCCGGTATCGAGCTTGAAGGCGCGCGAGCCGCCGGCGTTGTTCACCAGGATCTCGACGCCGCCCAGGCCCTCGAGCGCCGCCGCCGCGATCCGCTCCGCGGCGTCCTCAGCGAGAAAATTCTGCTGGATGACCACCAGGGGGACGTTCAGTTCGTCCTGCAGCTCCTCCAGGAGCTCCCGCCTGCGGGCGACGACGGCGAGCCTGGCGCCTTCGGCGGCAAGCGTCTTGGCGACGGCGCGCCCGATGCCGACGCTCGCCCCGGTGACGAGCGCGGTCTTGCCGGCGAGGCCGAGGTCCATCCCGGGAGCGGGCTATTGCCGGCCGAGCGCGGGCGGCCGCCAGGCGAGCGGCAGCGGCCCGGGCGCGCGCAGCACGCGGATCATGCGCATCGCGGCCTCGCGCCCGTTGTAGTACTTCGGGATCAGGACGGTCTCCGAGAAGCCGAGCGCGCGGTAAAAGCGCCGCGCTGCCTCGTTGTCGGCGCGCAGCTCGAGGTGGATGCTCGCCATGCCCGCGGTATAGGCGCACTCGAGCAGCCAGTCCATCATCTGCCGGCCGATGCCGTGCCGGCGCCTCGCCGGCTGCACCGCGAGCAGCACCAGGTGCGCCCGCTCGTCGCCGAAATCCATGACGGCGAAGCCCGCCAGCGGCGCGCGCTCGCGCGCGACATACGTGTTGCGCTCTCCCGCGACCAGCACCGCGGTTTCCCGCCGCCTCATCGCGCGCAGGACGTGCGGCGGATCGTAACGCCAGCCGAGCCCGGACTCGATGAAGTCGCGCGACATCTCGGCGATCGCGCGAGCGTCGCGCGCTTCCGCGAGCCGGATCGTGATCGCCGCTTCCTTCATGCGCCGGATTGTGCCACGATTCATCGCGCGGCAAGGAGCCTGCGGAGCATGAGCGAACGATTCGACGCTGTGATCGTCGGCGCAGGACAGGCCGGGCCCGCGCTCGCCGCGCGCCTCGGCGCCGCAGGCATGAAGACCGCGATCGTCGAGAGGAAGCTGCTCGGCGGCACTTGCGTCAATGTCGGCTGCATTCCCACCAAGACGCTGGTCGGTAGCGCGCGCGCGATCCACATGGCGCGGCGCGGCGCGGAGTACGGTTTCAGTGCCGGCGACGTGCGGGTCGACATGAGGGCGGTCAAGGCGCGCAAGGACGGCGTCGTCAGGCAGTCGAGCGACGGCGTGGCGGCGTGGATCGACGGCATGAAGAACGTGACGCTGATCCGGGGGCAGGCGCGCTTCAGCGCGCCGCGCACGCTGCGCGTCGGCGAGCGCACGCTGGAGGCGGACCGGATCTTCCTCAACGTCGGCGGGCGCGCCGTGGTGCCCGACATGCCCGGCGCGAAGGAAGTGCCGTTCCTCACCAACAGCTCGATGATGGAGGTCGATGCCGTGCCCCGGCACCTCGTGATCGTCGGCGGCAGCTACATCGGGCTGGAGTTCGCGCAGATGTACCGGCGCTTCGGCGCCGAGGTCACGGTGCTGGAGAAATTCCCGAAGCTGCTGCCGCGGGAGGACGAGGACGTGGTGGCCGAGATCCGCGCCATCCTCGAGCGCGAAGGCGTGCGCATCCACGCCGGCGCGGACCGCATGAGCATCGCTCGGCGGGGCGGCGGGATCCTCCTCGAATTCGAGAGCGGCGGGCAGAGGGCGCAGGTCGAGGGCAGCCACGTGCTCTACGCGGTGGGGCGCGCCCCGAACACGCACGACCTCGGCCTGAGGGAGGCCGGGATCGAGGCCGACGCGCGCGGCTTCATCAAGGTGGACGACCAGTGCCGCACCAGCGCGGAGGGCGTCTGGGCGCTCGGCGACGCGAACGGCCGCGGCGCCTTCACGCATACCTCTTGGAACGACTACGAGATCGTCGCCGCGAACCTGCTCGACGGCGACCCGCGCCGCGTCTCGGATCGCATCGCGTGCTACGCGCTGTTCATCGACCCGCCGCTTGGCCGCGTCGGCATGAACGAGGCCGAGGCGAAGGCGAGCGGCCGCAAGCTCCTCGCCGCGAAGATGCCAATGGCGCGCGTCGGCCGCGCGCGCGAGATGGGCGAGACCCAGGGCTTCATGAAGGCGGTGGTCGATGCCGACTCGAAGGAGCTGCTCGGTGCCGCGATCCTCGGCCTGAACGGCGACGAGATCGTCCACAGCCTGCTCGACGTCATGTACGCGAAGCAGCCCTACACCACGATCTCGCGCGCCGTGCACATCCACCCGACCGTCACCGAGCTCGTGCCGACGCTGCTGCAGGGCCTGAAGCCCCTCTGACCCGGAAACAGGGTCGGACCCCGGAGACCAAGCCATGAAGAAGAAGCCCAATTTCATCGTCATCCTGATCGACGACCTGCGCTACGACGAGTTCGGCGCCGGCGGCCATCCGTACATGAAGACGCCGAATATCGACCGGATCGCGCGGGAGGGCGCGCTGTTCGAGCGCGCCTTCCACACCACGCCGATCTGCTCGCCGAACCGCGCCTCGATCATGACCGGCCAGTACGCGAGCCGCCACGGCATCATCGACAACGTGGCGCGCGACGCGATGAGCCACCGCCTGCCGAACTACCACCTCGAGCTGCAGAAGCTCGGCTACGAGACCGCGCACATCGGCAAGTGGCACATGGGCAACGACGGCAAGCCGCGCCCGGGCTACGACTTCTGGGTCGCCTACGACGGCCACGGGCGGCTGTACGACCCGAAGCTGAACGAGAACGGCACCTACGTCCAGCACACCGGCTACGTCACCGACATCATGAACCGCATGGCGGTGGAGTTCCTGGAGAAGAAGCACGCGAAGCCGTTCTCGCTGTTCTTCGCGCACAAGGCGGTGCATCCGGACGCGTTCCAGCACGCCGACGGCACGCTCGACATCGACCAGCAGGGCGGCTACAAGCCCGCCGAGCGGCACAAGGACCTCTACAGGGGCTGCGTGTTCCCGCCGTATCCGAACATGATCCCGCCGGCCGAGGTGGTGAAGGCGAAGCCGGCATGGAAGGACGCCTTCGGCATCAAGGGCACCGAGAAGGCGCAGGCGATCCTCAAGTCGCTGCACGCCGGCGACCAGGAGGAGATCCGGCTGCGCGCGGCGATGATGGCCTCGGTGGACGAGGGCGCGGGCATGATCTTCGATGCGCTGGCGCGCACCGGAAGGCTCGACGACACGCTGATCGTGTTCCTCGGCGACAACGGCTATTTCTTCGGCGAGCACGGGCTCGGCCCCGAGCGCCGCTTCGCCTACGAGGCCGGGATCCGCTCGCCGTTCGTGGTGCGCTTCCCGCCGCGGATCGCGGCGGGCACGCGGGTGCGCGACCTGGTGATCTGCCAGGACATCGCGCCGACGCTGATCGAGCTCGCCGGCGGCAAGCCGGGGCCGCAGGTCCAGGGCCGCTCGCTGCTCGGCCTGTTCGCGAAGAGGCGGCCGCGCGCCTGGCGCCACTCGTTCCTGATCGAGTACTGGGCCGAGCAGGCGATGCCGTGGCTGGTCGGCATGACGTACAAGGCGGTGCGCACCGACCGCTACAAGTACATCCATTGGGTGAATCGCGGCCGCGCCGGCGAGCTCGACGAGCTCTACGACCTCGACAAGGATCCCTGGGAGATGAAGAACCTGATCGCGAGCCGCGCCGCCGCGCCGGTGCGCGAGAAGCTGCGGCGCGAGCTGAAGCGGCTGGTGGCCGAGGCTATCGGCCTGTAGCGGGCGCGTCGCCGGGAAACAGCAGCGCGAGCAGCCGCTCGGCGGTGTGGCGCCAGGTGTAGCCTTCGGCGACGAAGGCGGGCGCCGCCGTCCGCGCGCGCGCGGCGAAGCCCGGGTTGTCCATCAGCCAGCCCATGTGCTCCAGCAGGTGCTCCCAGTCGGGCAGCAGCTCCCATCCGTGCCGCACGCGCTCGTGCGGGCGCAGCTCGCTGCGGATGCGCAGCGCGAACTCGGGCCGGGTGAAGTCGTCGGTCGGGCCGCCCGCGGTGCACACGACCGGCAGCCCGCAGGCCATCGCCTCGAGCGTCGTCAGGCTGAAGCCTTCGGCGTGGTACGGCGTGACGAACGCGTCCGCGGCCTGGTAGAGCTTCGCCACGTCGCGGTGGCTGAAGGTCTGCCCGTAGCACGAAAGGCGCGGCAGGATGCGCTCCCAGTCGCCGGGCGCGAGCGTCTCGCTCCACTGCCCCAGGAACGAAAGCGAGGCGAAGACGTCATCTACGCCCTTCAGCACGAGGCGCGCCTCGGGCCGCCGTCGCAGCAGCTCGGCGAAGGCGCGGAACAGCACCGGCAGGCCTTTGTTGCGCGTCATCGCGCCGACGTTCAGGAATACGAAGCCGTCGAGCTTGAGCTGCGCGCGCAGCGCGGCGCGCTCCTCCGGGGGCAGCGGGCGCATGGCGCGCGGGTCGACGCCCAGCGGCACCAGCGCCACGCGCCCGGGCGGCGCGCCGCTCTGCACGAAGCCCTCGCGCGACCAGTTCGAGCAGGTGACGATCTGCAGGTCGGTGTCCCGCATCGCCGCGGCGAGCGAGCGGGCGCCGCGGAAGTACTCGTCGGGCACGCAGCGGTGCTCCGCGGTGCCGAAGACGCAGGCGCGCGGCGCATCCGGGGGCGAGTAGTCGTAGGGAAAGCCCATACGCAGCAGCGCGTCGAAGGCCTCGCCCTCGCCCGGCGCCTCGAGCTTGCGCAGGATGCGCTCGTCCTCCGGCGCGTGCAGCCCCGGCACCGGCTCCCAGTGCGGCTGCAGGTACTCGAGGTCGCGATGCCGCAGGCGCAGCCAGGGGACCCTGGCAAACTCGAGCAGCTGATACTCGTTGGTGATGGCGTAGGAGTGCGGCAGGAAGCGCCATCCCTCGACCAGCAGGCTGCGCGGCGCCGTCATTCCTCGTAGATCATCCGGCGAGTCATGCCGCCGTCGACGACGTAGTTCTGGCCGGTGACGAAGCCGGCCTCCTCGGAGAGCAGCCAGGCGACGAGCGCGGCGACGTCCTCGGGGCGGCCGACCCGGCCCACGGGATGCTGGGCGTGATCCTCGGCGCGCAGCGGGCCGCCGCGGGTATCGATCCAGCCGGGACTGATGCAGTTCACGCGGACCTCCGGCCCGAGGCTCGCCGCCAGCGCGTGCGTGAGGGCGACCACGCCGCCCTTGGAGGCGCCGTACGCCTCCGTATTCGGCTCGGACTGCAGCGCGCGGGTCGAGGCGACGTTCACGATCGCGCCGCGCGCCGCTCGCAGGTGCGGCGCGCAGTGCTTCGCCATGAGGAACACGCCGGTCAGGTTGACCGCGATGCGCCGGTTCCAGTCCTCCAGCGCGAGCTGCTCGAGCGGCGCGCCCGCCGCGCCGGCGAGCCCCGCGTTATTGACGAGCGCGGCGATGCCGCCGAGCGCCGCCGCCGCGCCGGCCGCGCAGGCCCGGACCTGCGCCTCGTCCGCCACATCGCAGCGGATGAAAGGAACGCCCAATTCGCCGGCGGTCGCGGCCCCGGCCGCGGCGTCCACGTCCGCGATCGCGACGTCCCAGCCGCGCTCGCGCAGCCACCGCGCGGTCGCCTTGCCGATGCCCCGCGCCCCGCCGGTCACCAGCGCCGCCCGGCCCGCGCTCATCCCGGTTTTCCGCGCATGTGCGATCGTGCCACGGCGGCGGGCCTTTCTGCACGGACACGTTTGGACTAGTATTTGAGCGGCCGCGCCGCACGGAGGGAGGCGAAGCATGCAAGTCAAGGAGATACTGCGGGTCAAGGGCAACCGGCTGATCAGCGTCGAGCCTTCGGGCCGCGCGGTCGACGCGGTGAAGACCATGGCGGAGCAGAACCTCGGCTCGCTGGTGGTGCTCGATCAGGGCCGCATGGCGGGGATGCTCACGTTCCACGAGCTGCTCGCGGCGCTGGCGCAGCGCAGCGGCGCGCTGGGTGAGCTCAAGGTAAGCGAGGTCATGGTGCGCAACCCGGTCACCGCCGCGCCCGACATGGAGGTCAACGACCTGCGCCGTACGATGCTCGAGACCGGCGCGCGCTACCTGCCCGTGATGCAGGACGGCAAGCTGCTCGGCGTGATCTCGTTCCGCGACGTGGCGAAGGCCGTGCTCGAGGAGCAGGACTTCGAGAACAAGATGCTGAAGGGCTACATCAAGAACTGGCCGGCGTGAGCCGGACTGCCGCATGGCGAAGACGGTACTGATCACCGGCGCCGGCAGCGGCTTCGGCCGCGGCGCGGCCGCCGAGCTGGCGCGCCGCGGCCACAAGGTGATCGCCGGCGCGCTGAACGACGCGCAGGCGGCCGAGCTGGCGAAGGCGGAGCCGAAGCTGACCGCGGTCAAGCTCGACGTCACCGATGCCGCGGACGTCGCCAGGGTCGACCAGTGGGACCTCGACGTTTTCGTCGCGAACGCGGCGATCGGGCAGACCGGTCCGTTGTCGCTGATCCCGATGGAGCGGCTGCGCGCCGTGTTCGAGGTCAACGTCTTCGCCACCGTGGCGATCACGCAGCGCGTCGCGCTCAAGATGCGCAGGAAGCGCGCCGGCCGGATCATCGTCATGTCCTCGATCGGCGGCGTGCGCGCCGGCGTCGGTTCCGGGCCGTACACCATGACCAAGCACGCCATCCAGGCGTTCGGCACCGCGCTGCGCGCGGAGCTGAAGATGTTCGGCGTCGACGTCTGCCTGATCAACCCGGGCCCCTACGCCACGGGGTTCAACGACCGCATGGTGAGCGATCCGGGCGCCTGGTTCGACCGCGCGCGCGCGGCGCCGGAGGATGTGGCGGTGATGGACCAGCTCGTGCAGCGCATCACCGTCGGCCAGATGGATCCGTCCGAGGTGGTGAGGCGCTACGTCGAGCTGGTCGAGGCGCAGACCACCGAGCTGGTCAACTTCGTCCCGGCCGATATCGTGGAGCGCATGAGCAAGTCGATGCCGGCGCGCTGAGCGCGCGCCCGCGGCGCGGCCGTGCCGCGACCGCATGCTAAGCTTTGACGCATGTCGGGCAACACGTTCGGAACGCTTTTCTGCGTCACCTCGTTCGGCGAGTCGCACGGGCCCGCCTATGGCGGCGTCGTGGACGGCTGTCCTCCTGGTTTGGAATTGAGGAATGAGGACATTCAAAAGGAGCTCGACCGCCGGAAACCCGGCAGCTCGCGCCACGTCACGCAGCGGCGCGAGAGCGACTCGGTGGAGATACTTTCCGGCGTCTACGAGGGCAGGACCACCGGCACTGCGATCGGCTTCCTGGTGAGGAACGAGGACCAGCGGCCGAAGGATTACTCGGCGATCGCGGAGAAGTTCCGCCCGGGGCACGCCGACTATACCTACTGGCAGAAGTACGGCCTGCGTGATCCGCGCGGCGGCGGCCGCGCCTCCGCGCGCGAGACCGTGATCCGCGTCGCTGCCGGCGCGATCGCGAAGAAGTGGCTGCGCGAGCGCTACGGAGTGGAGATCCGAGGGTATCTCGCGCAGCTGGGCCCGAAGAAGCTGGAGCTTAAGGACTGGAAGGCGGTGGATCAGAACCCCTTTTTCTGCCCCGATCCGCAGGCCGTGCCCGAGCTCGAGAAGTTCATGGATTCTCTGCGGGAGGCCGGAGATTCCTGCGGCGCGCGCGTAAACGTGGCCGCGGGCGGCGTGCCGGTGGGCTGGGGCGAGCCGGTGTACGGGCGCCTGGACGCCGACATCGCCGCGGCGATGATGTCGATCAACGCGGTGAAGGGCGTCGAGATCGGCGCCGGCTTCGCCGCGGTGGCGCAGAAGGGCAGCGAGCACGGCGATGAGATGACGCCGCAGGGCTTCGCTTCGAACAACAACGGCGGCGTGCTGGGGGGGATCTCGACTGGCCAGGACGTGACGGTCTCGATCGCGCTCAAGCCGACCTCGAGCATTCGCCTGCCCCGGCGCACCGTCGATACCCGCGGTCGGGCGACCGTGGTGCAAACCACCGGCCGCCACGACCCCTGCGTCGGCATCCGCGCCACGCCGATCGCCGAAGCGATGCTGGCCTGCGTGCTGATGGACCACGCGCTGCGGCATCGTGCCCAGTGCGGGGACGTGGTTCCGCCGACGTCGCTCGGATAGCCGCGCGGCTAGAAAAACCGAGCAGAATCAATTACAGTAGTCGTCCGGCGGCCCGCGCCGCCTGCCAGAAGAGGCAACAACATGAGCAACAAAGGGCAGCTACTACAAGACCCCTTCCTGAACACTCTCCGCAAGGAGCATGTCCCGGTCTCGATCTACCTGGTGAACGGCATCAAGCTGCAGGGCCAGATCGAATCGTTCGACCAGTACGTGGTCCTGCTCAAGAACTCGGTCACGCAGATGGTCTACAAGCACGCGATCTCGACCGTGGTGCCGTCGCGCCCGATCAACCTGAGCGTGGAGAGCTCCGGCGCCTAGCGCCCCCTGCGCCCGGCTTGCTCGACCACACCGCCGCAATCCCGCGCAGCGCCGCCGACCCGGCCGCCGCGCTGCTCGTCTGCCTCGACTTCGGCCAGGGCGGCTACGAAGAGGGCGTCGCGGAGATTGCGCGCCTCGCCTCCAGCGCCGGCGCCGCGCGCTGCCGCGTGGTGCGCGGGCGCCGCGGGCGCCCCGACCCGAAGCTGTACGCCGGCAGCGGCAAGGTTGAGGAAATCCGGGAAGCGGCGCAGGCGCTCAACGCGGGCTTCGTCATCTTCAACCATGCGTTGTCGCCGGCACAGCAGCGCAATCTCGACCGCGCCATCGGCCGGCGCGTGCTCGACCGCACCGACCTGATCCTGGAGATCTTCTCGCAGCGCGCGCAGTCCAACGAGGGCAAGCTGCAGGTCGAGCTGGCGCAGCTCGAGCACCTTTCGACGCGCCTGGTGCGCGGCTGGACGCACCTCGAGCGCCAGCGCGGCGGCCTCGGCAAGACCGGCGGCCCGGGGGAGAAGCAGATCGAGCTCGACCGCCGCTACATCTCCCGGCGCGTGAAGCTCCTCAGGGGAAAAATTCTTGCGTTGAAGAAGCAAAGGGAGACGCAGCGCCGGGGGCGCGCGCGGCGCGACGTGTTCTCGGTCTCTCTGGTCGGCTACACCAACGCCGGCAAGTCGACGCTGTTCAACGCGCTGACGCGCGCCGGCGCCTACGAGGCGGACAAGCTGTTCGCGACCCTCGATACCACCACGCGCCGCGTCTACCTCGAGGGCGCCGGGCCGGTGGTGGTTTCGGACACGGTCGGATTCATCCGCGAGCTGCCGCACATGCTGGTCGATGCCTTCCGCGCCACCTTGGAGGAGACCGCACGGGCCGACCTGCTGCTGCACGTGGTCGACGCGGCGTCGCCGGCGCGCGCGAGCGAGGTCGAGGAGGTCGACAAGGTGCTCGCCGAAATCGGCGCCGGCGCGATTCCCCGGCTCACGGTCTGGAACAAGATCGACGCCGTGCCGGGTCTCGCACCGGAGGTCGAGCGCGACGAGTATGGTAGGATTCAGCGCGTTCTGGTGAGCGCGCGCACTGGCGCGGGACTCGCAGGACTGCGGGCCGGGATCGCCGAGGCGGCGCGACAGGACCGGCCCGCGCAGCGCGCGCCGGACGCTTCCAACGCTCCCGAAAATCCATCTCCTGAATTGAGCCTGTAATGTCGCTGAACGACCCGAACTGGGGGCGTCAGGGCGGAAACCGGGGTCAGGGCGGCAATCAGGGCCCGCCGGACCTGGACGAGCTCTGGCGCAGCTTCAACCGGCGGCTTGCCGAGCTGTTCGGCGGCCGGCGCGGCAACGGCGGCGACCAGCCGCCGCGGGTGCCGATGGCGCCGCGCCTGGGCGGCAGCGCCTGGCTGATCGCGGGCATCGTGGCCGCGATCTGGCTGGCAAGCGGCTTCTACATCGTGGTCGAGGGCCAGCGCGGCATCGTGCTCACCTTCGGCAAATTCTCCGAGGAGACCATGCCCGGCCTGCGCTGGCGCGCACCGTGGCCGATCCAGTCGCACGAGATCGTGAACCTGTCGCAGGTGCGCACGCTCGAGGTCGGGTACCGCAACAGCGTCAAGACCAAAGTGCCGAAGGAATCGCTGATGCTGACCGATGACGAGAACATCATCGACGTGCAGTTCGCGGTGCAGTACGTGGTGACGGACCCGATGGCATACCTGTTCAACGTGCGGCGGCCGGACGAGACCGCGATGCAGGTCGCCGAGTCCGCGATGCGCGAGGTGATCGGCAAGAGCGAGATGGACCAGATCCTGTACGAGACCCAGGACGCGGTGGCGGCCAAGGCGAGGGATCTCATGCAGCACATCCTGGACCGCTACAAGACCGGCATCCAGATCAGCACGGTGACGATCCAGAACGCGCAGCCGCCGGAGCAGGTGCAGGCCGCGTTCGACGACGCGGTCAAGGCGGGGCAGGACCGCGAGCGGCAGAAGAACGAGGGCCAGGCGTACGCCAACGACGTCATCCCGAAGGCGCGCGGCACGGCTTCGCGGCTGCAGCAGGAGTCGCAGGGCTACAAGCAGCGCGTCATCGCCAACGCCGAAGGCGAGGCCTCGCGCTTCACGCAGGTGCTGGCGCAGTACGCCAAGGCGCCCGCGGTGACGCGCGAGCGCATGTACCTCGAGACCATGCAGCAGGTCCTGTCGTCGACCTCGAAGGTGTTCCTCGACTACAAGGGAAGCGGCAACCTGCTCTACCTGCCGCTCGACAAGCTGCTGCAGCAGTCCGGCACCGCGATGCTGCCCGAGGCGCAGCAGTCGCAGCAATCCTCGCCGGACCAGGAGGCTTCGGGCGACGTCTCCGGACGCGACCGCTCGGTGCTGCGCAGCCGCGAGCGCGGGGAGCGGCCGTGAGGATGCTCGCCCCGGTGCTCGCCGCCGCAGTCGTGGCCACGGTGCTCGCCGGCTCGGTGCTGTTCACGGTGGACCAGCGCCAGAGCGCGATCGTGTTCCAGCTCGGCGAGGTCAAGGACGTGGTCACCACGCCCGGCCTGCATCTGAAGTGGCCCCTGGTGCAGAACGTGCGCTACTTCGACATGCGCATCCTGACCTACGACGACGCCGAGCCGCTGCGCTACCTCACCTCCGGCAACAAGCCGGTGCTGGTCGACTCGTTCGTGAAGTGGCGCATCGCCGACGTCAAGCAATACTACGTCAGCGTGCAGGGCGACGAGTTCCGCGCCACCACCCGGATACGGCAGACCGTCTCGGGCGGGCTGCGCGACGAGTTCGGCGTGCGCACGGTGCACGACGTGGTCTCGGGCGAGCGCAACGAGATCATGAACCGGGTGCGCGAGAAGGCCGACCAGGACCTGCGCCGCATCGGCGTCGAGATCGTCGACGTACGGCTGAAGCGCGTCGACCTGCCCCAGGAAGTGAGCGAGTCGGTCTACCGCCGCATGGAGGCCGAGAGGAAGCGCATCGCCAACGAGCTGCGCTCGACCGGCGCCGCGGACGCCGAGCGCATCCGCGCCGACGCCGACCGGCAGCGCGAGGTGATCCTGGCCGAGGCCTACCGCGACGCCCAGCGCGTCAAGGGCGAGGGCGACGCCAAGGCGTCGTCGATCTACGCCGAGGCGTTTTCCAAGGACCCGGAGTTCTTCGCCTTCTACCGCTCGATGGAGGCGTACCGCTCGACCTTCCGCGGCAAGTCCGACCTGATGCTGCTCGAGCCGGACTCGGATTTCTTCCGCTACATGAGGGACGCCGCCGGCAAGGCGGCCGCGAAGAAGAAGTGATGCGCCGTGGGCACCACGCTCCTGATGGCGTTCGCCCTGATGCTGGTGATCGAGGGACTGCTGCCCTTCCTCGCGCCTAACCTCTGGCGCGACGCGTTTCGCCGCATCATGCAGCTGACCGACGGTCAGATCCGGTTCATCGGCCTGAGCTCGATGCTGGCGGGCGTGCTGTTGCTGGTCCTGACGAGGCTGTAGGCGTGCGCTGGCTCCTGCCCGAGCGCATCGAGGACATCCTGCCCGCGGAGGCGATGCGCATCGAGTCGCTGCGGCGCCGCATCCTCGACCTGTTCTTCTCCCGCAAGTACGAGCTGGTGATGCCGCCGCTGATCGAGTTCACCGACTCGCTGCTTACCGGCACCGGGCACGACCTCGACCTGCGCACCTTCAAGCTGGTCGACCAGCTTTCCGGCCGCATGATGGGCGTGCGCGCCGACATCACGCCGCAGGTGGCGCGCATCGACGCGCACATGCTCAATCGTAGCGGGGTGACGCGCCTGTGCTACTGCGGCAGCGTGCTGCACGCGCGGCCCGCCGGCCCGGAAGCGACGCGCGAGCCGATCCAGATCGGCGCCGAGATCTACGGCCACGCCGGCCTCGCCGCGGACCTGGAGATCCTCGACCTGCTGTGCCGCGCGCTCGCGGCGGCGCGCGTGCGCGGCGCGCGCATCGCCATCGGCCACGTCGCCGTGTTCCGCTCGCTCGCGGCGGCGGCGGGCGTCGACCGCGACGGGGAGATCGCGCTGTTCGAGGCGCTGCAGAGGAAGGACGTGCCGGAGCTGAAGTCGCTGTCGCGGAAGCTCGCGCCGGCGACGCGCAAGGCGCTGCTGCTGCTGCCGGAGCTCTACGGGGACGCCTCGGTGCTCGACGCGGCGCGGCGCAGCTTGCCGGGCACTCCCGAGATCCGCGGCGCGCTGAAGACGCTGCAGGCGCTCGCCGACGCCTGCTCGCTGCCGCTCAGCGTGGACCTCGCCGAGCTGCGCGGCTACCACTACCACTCCGGCGTCGTGTTCGAC
>Ga0335085_10004974_pt1 | contig 21693 bp, 21 predicted proteins | sample Lox_Sample_45_FD_206712 | JGI IMG/M metagenome (GOLD analysis project Ga0335085, IMG submission 206712) | Soil microbial communities from Loxahatchee National Wildlife Refuge, Florida, United States - Lox_Sample_4.5 | ecosystem: Environmental > Terrestrial > Soil > Wetlands | place: USA...
GCGATGCTGAAGCGCGAGGCCGCGGGGCGCGGCCTCCTCGTCATGGGGCCGGACTGCGGCACCGCGATCGTCGGCGGCATCCCGCTCGGCTTCGCCAACGCGGTGCGCCGCGGCGCGGTAGGCGTGGTCGGCGCCTCCGGCACCGGAATGCAGCAGGTGACGGTGCTGGTGCACCGCGCCGGTGCCGGCATCTCGCACGCGCTCGGCACCGGCAGCCACGACCTGAGCGCCGCGATCGGCGGCGCGACCATGCTCGCCGCGCTGGAGGAGCTCGCGGGCGACGAGGCGACGAAGGTCATCGTGCTCGTCTCCAAGCCTCCCGCGCGCGAGGTCGCGCAGCGGGTGCTCGAGCGCGCGCGCAGGATCCCGAAGCCCGTCGTCGCCTGCTTCCTCGGCGCGCCCGCGAGCGAGGTGGAGGGCGGCAACGTCGTCGCCGCCGCCACCCTCGAGGAGGCCGCGGCGCGTGCGGCCGCCGCCGCGCGAGGCGAGCGCGCCTCTCCGGCTTCGTCGGCGCTGCCTCGGCTCGCGCGGCCGAAGCTCGCGCCGGGCCGGCGCTTCCTGCGCGGCCTCTATAGCGGCGGCACCTTCTGCTACGAGGCGACGCTGCTGCTCTCGCCCGCGCTCGGCGAGGTGAGCTCGAATACCCCGGTCGGCGCAGCGCGCGCGCTGGAGGATCCCTGGCGCAGCACCGGCCACACGCTCGTGGACCTCGGCGACGACGCCTTCACCCGCGGCCGGCCGCACCCGATGATCGACATGCGCCTGCGCTGCGAGCGCCTCGTGCGCGAGGCGGCGGACCCGGAAACCGCGGTGATCCTGCTCGACGTGGTGCTCGGCTACGGCGCGCACGCGGATCCCGCGGCGGCGCTCGTGCCCGCGCTGCGCGAGGCGCGCGCGACGGGGGGAAAAGCGGGCGCGCCGGCGATCGTCGCCTTCGTCTGCGGCACCGATGCCGACCCGCAGGGGCTCGCGCGCCAGGAAGCGGCGCTGCGCGAGGCGGGCGCGATCCTCGCCGAGAACAACGCGCAGGCCGCGCGCGTCGCGGCGGCGCTGCTCGCCCGATGAGCCGGCTCACCTCCCGCGCGCCGGCGGTGCTCAACCTCGGCATCGCCGGCTTCGCCGAGGCGATCGCCGCGGCCGGAGGCAAGGCGGCGCAGCTCGACTGGCAGCCGCCCGCCGCGGGCGATCGCGCCGCGGGCATGGCGCTCGCGCGCCTCACGGGGCACCCCGCCGTCGAGGCGGCAAACCGCAAGGCGTTCGAGGCGTTCCTCGCCTCGGCGCCCGTGCTGCGCACCGTGATGCCGGCGCGCGAGGCGCTCGCGGGCCTCGGCGAGCGCACGCTGCTGCACGCGGGGCCGCCGGTCGCGTGGCGCGACATGTGCGGGCCGATGCAGGGCGCGGCGGCCGGCGCGATGCTCTACGAGGGCTGGGCCGCGGACGCGGGCGCGGCGCGCGCCCTCGCCGAGCGCGGCGAAGTGCGCTTCGAGCCGGCGCACGACCGCGGCGCGGTGGGGCCGATGGCCGGGATCATCAGCCCTTCGATGCCGCTCTGGGTGGTCGAGGACGCCGCGCGCGGCGCGCGCGCCTTCAGCAATTTCAACGAGGGACTGGGCAAGGCGCTGCGCTTCGGCGCCTACGGCCCCGAGGTGCTCGCGCGCCTGAAGTGGATCGAGCGCGCGCTGGCGCCCGCGATGGGCGCGGCGCTCGCGGCGCTCGGCGGCGTGGAGCTGAAGCCCCTCATGGCGCAGGCGCTCGGCATGGGCGACGAGGTGCACAACCGCAACGCCGCGGCGAGCGGGCTGCTGCTGCGCCGTCTCGCCGGCGCGCTCGCGCGCTCCGGCGGCGGCGGCGCCGCGCTCGGCGAGGTGCTCGAGTTCGTCGCCGGCAACGAGCACTTCTTCCTCAACATCTCGATGGCGGCGTGCAAGGCGATGCTCGGCGCGGCGCACGGCGTATCCGGCTCGAGCCTGGTGACTGCGATGTCGCGCAACGGGCGCGAGTTCGGCATCCGCGTGAGCGGCCTGGGCGGGCGCTGGTTCACCGCGCCCGCGCGGCCGATCGATGGGCTGTACTTCGCCGGCTACTCGGCCGCCGACGCGGCGCTCGACCTCGGCGACAGCGCGATCACCGAGACCGCGGGCCTGGGAGGGTTCGCGATGGCGGCGGCGCCCGCGATCGTCAAGTTCGTCGGCGGCACGCCCGCGGACGCGGTGGCGAACTCGCTGCGCATGCGCCACATCGCGCAGGGTGAGTCGAACATCTTCCAGCTCCCGGCGCTCGATTTCCGCGGCACCGCCAGCGGCATCGACGCGCGCAAGGTGGTGGACACCGGCATCGAGCCGGTGATCAACACCGGCATCGCGCACCGCGAGCCGGGCATCGGCCAGATCGGGGCCGGGATCACGCGCGCGCCGCTCGCCTGCTTCGTGCAGGCGGTGGTTGCGCTCGACGCAGAGCTCGGGAGGACGCCATGAGCGAGGAGCGGATCGCGGTAGTCGCGGTGGGCGGCAACGCGCTCATCCGCGACGAGCAGCACCGCAGCATTCCGGACCAGTACGCCACCGCGCGCGACACGCTGCGCCACGTGGTCGACCTGGTCGCCGCGGGCTGGCGCGTGGTGCTCACCCACGGCAGCGGGCCGCAGATGGGCTTCATCCTGCGCCGCTCGGAGATCGCGCTGCACGAGGTGAGCCCGATCCCGATGGACTACGCGGGCGCCGACCTGCAGGGCGCGATCGGCTACATGTTCGTGAAGGCGCTGAGGAACGAGTTCCGCGCGCGCGGCCTGCAGCGCGAGGCGGTGGCGGTGGTCACCGAGGTGCGCGTCGATCCCGCCGACCCCGCGTTCCGCGACCCGACCAAGCCGATCGGCTCGCCGATGGACGAGCCGACCGCGCGCAAGCGCGCCGCGGAGCTCGGCTGGCAGGTGCGCGAGGACCCGGGGCGCGGCTGGCGGCGCGTGGTGCCCTCCCCGGCGCCGAAGGAGATCGTCGACCTGGGGGTGATCCGGCACCTCGCCGGCGCGGGCTACCTGGTGGTGGCCTGCGGCGGCGGCGGCATCCCGGTGATGCGCGAGGAGAATGGGGACCTCGTCGGCGTCGAGGCGGTGATCGACAAGGACCTCGCCTCGAGCCTGCTCGCGCGCTCGCTCGGCGCCGCGCGCCTCGTCGTCGCCACGGGCGTCGAGCGCGTGGCGCTCGACTACGGCACGCCGGGCGAGCGCTGGCTCGACCGCATGACGCTCGCCGAGGCGAGGCAGCTGTACGACGCCGGCCAGTTCGACAAGGGCAGCATGGGCCCGAAGATCCGCGCCGTGATCGAGTTCCTCGAGGGCGGCGGCGAGGAGGCCGTGGTCACCGACGCGCCGCACCTGGTCGCGGCGCTCGCGGGAAAGGCGGGAACGCGCTTCGCGCGGGGCTAGAGCGCGGCGCGAGGCTAGGACGCGGCGCGGGGCGCCGCGGCGCGCGCCGCGACATAGGCGCGCCAGCCGCCGTGGCGCGTGATTTCCGGCGCGCCCTCGCACAGCCACGGCTCGCCCAGCACGCCGAGCACCTCGGCGCCGTCGGCGAGCGCGACCTTGCCGATGCACAGGCCCGCGGGCTCGCTCAGCAGCACCGCGGCGATCCCCGCGGCGGGCACCGCCCAGACCTCCAGCGCGATCGCCGCGCCGCCCGCAGGCACGCGCAGCATCGCCGGGTGCACGTCGCGGATCGTGTAGAGGCGGTAGTACGGCGCGGTCTTCGCCTCGCGCACAAAGCTCGCGCCCGCGCGCACGAGGTTCGGATTGAGCTCGAGGCCGCGCATCAGCGTGCCGTTCACCGCGAGCAGGACCGGGGCTTGGCCGGGCATGGGCCCGATTCTAGCGTCCGCCCCGCGGCGGCCGGAACGCCCGGCCGCTATGATCGCGGCCATGCCCCTGCCGCCCGAGTTCCTGCGTACCGTGACGCGCGAGGAGGTGAACGCGCTGCCGGTCCGGCGCTACGAGGGGCCGGTGACGGTGGTTGCGACGCCGCGCGAGCTCGACCGCGCCTGGGAGGACCTCGCGGGCGAGGCGGCGGTCGGCTGGGACACGGAGACGCGGCCGTCCTTCCGCAAGGGCGAGTCGCACCCGCCGAGCCTGGTGCAGACGGCCACCGCGCACGCGGTGTGGCTGTTCCAGCTGAAGGCGATGGACTTCTCAGGCGTGGTCGGGGGCCTTTTCGCCGAGCCGACGATCGTCAAGGCCGGGATCTCGGTCGCCGACGACCTGAAGCAGCTGAAGCGGGTGCTCGCCTTCGAGGAACGCTCGATCGTCGACCTCGGCCAGGTCGCGCGCCGCCACGGCCTCGAGCAGACGGGCCTGCGCAATCTCGCGGCGATCTTCCTCGGCTTTCGCGTGCCGAAGGGCACCAAGACGACCAACTGGGCGGCGCCGCAGCTCTCGCGGCAGCAGGTCGCCTACGCGGCGACCGACGCCTGGGTGTGCCGCGAGCTGTACCTCAAGTTCCAGGCGCTGCGGCTCCTCTGAAAACAGGGTCAGACTGCGTTTTCGGCGCGAAGGGGCGGGGCGCCGACCAGGTGTGCTTGGGGCTGCGCCTTGTTCGAGTTCCGGGATGCGCATACAATGTGCGCATTGCCTTATGCATGAGAAGCCCATGACCGTGACCGCCACGCGCTCCCGCAAGCGGGCAACCAACCTGAGCGTCGACGAGCGGCTGCTCGCGAGAGCACGCCGCCTCAATCTGAACCTGTCGCAGGTTTTCGAGGCCGGCCTCTCGGAAGCGATCCGCCGGGAGGAGCGCGAGGCGTGGCTAAGGAAGAACCGCGCGGCGCTCGAGGCCTACAACCAGCACGTGGAAAGACATGGGGTCTTCAGCGACGGGCTACGCTCGTTCTGATGGCGCAGTTCGACGTGTACCGCAACGCCAATTCCGCGACGCGGGCGCGCGTGCCCTACCTGCTCGATGTCCAGGCGGATCTGCTGGACGCTCTGGCGACGCGGATCGTGGTGCCGCTCTGCAGGCCGGAGGTGCTCTCCGGCAAGCCCGCAGAGCGGCTCAACCCGGCGTTCGAAGTCGAGGGGCGCAGGCTGCTCATGCTGACGCCGGAGCTCGCGGGCGTATCGCGCAAGGCGCTCGGCGAGCGCGTCGCAAATCTTGCGGCCGAGCGCGCCGCCATCGTTGCCGCGCTCGACCTCGCGCTGACCGGGATCTGAAGGTCTCCCGCCGCGCTACGCCTGCCACACCGCGTAGCCCTTCTCCTGCAATTCGTCGGCGAGGTCCTGCTCCATCCGCTGCGCCGCCTCGTAGGGCATCGGGTTGAGGTGCGCGAAGAGCTCGGGCAGCAGGCCCTTGCCGAATTTCCTCACGTACCAGTTGGCCTTCACGCCCGCCTTGTGGTTCTGGAAGCGCTCGCCGGGCGGCAGGCCCGTCATGCCGACGTAGACCGCGGGCATGCCCTTCCTGTAGTTCGGGTTGCGGGCGCGAAAGCGCCTGATCTTCAGGACCGCGGGGTCGAGCTCGACCACGTAGACGTTGTGCGAGAGGCGCGGCGCGCTGGTCATGCCAGCTCGACCAGCTCGGCCGGCCCGCCGCGCTCGATGTAGACGATCGCGAGCTGGCCGAAGCGCTCGCCGAGCGCCCTCGCCTCCTCGAGCGGGATGCCGACGATCAGCAGGCTCGGCTCGTGCGGCCACTCGCCCCCGGGATCGTTGCCTTCGCCCAGGTGCCAGTCGTAGGGCATGCGCTCGAGCGCGCGGATCAAGTCGGCCATCGCCTGCAGGTTCTGGTCCTCGTGCTGCGGCACGCCGCGCGGGTTGTAGGGCGTGAGGAAGGCGGCGCGCTCGCCGCCCTCGTCCTCGAGCAGCGCGTCGAGCTCGGGGCACAGCGCGCCGACCTGCATCACCACCTCGCGCCCGTCGTGGTAGACGATGTAGCGCGCGGCGCGATAGGCGGCGCGCAGCGCGGGGTCGATCGGCACTAGAAGGCGAGCGTCTCGCCGATCGCCGGGATGGCGAGGCGCGAGGCGGGCAGCGTCCAGATCCGGCGCAGGAATTCGGGCGGCTCGCGCAGGTCCTCGTCGGTGAGCTTGAAGGTGCCCCAGTGCATGGCGACGAAGCGCCGCGCGCCGAGCGCCCCGAAGGCGCGCACCGCGTCCTCCGGGTTCATGTGCTGCCCCTTCATGAACCAGCGCGGCTCGTAGGCGCCGATCGGCAGCATCGCGGCGTCGATCGGGCCGCAGCGCTCGCCGATCAGCCCGAAGCCGTCGAACCACGCCGTGTCGCCCGAGTGGTAGACGCGCACGCCGCCGCCCTCCAGCACGTAGCCGCCCCACCAGCTGGTGTTGATGTCCTTCAGCCCCCGGCGGCTCCAGTGCTCCGCGGGCACGAAGGTGACGCGCATCCCCGCGACTTCCTCCTGCTGCCACCAGCCCATCTCGAGCACGCGCGGCATCCCGGCACGCTCGAACCAGTAGCCGAGGCCGCGCGGCACGACGTAGACCGGATCGGGCCCGAGCTTCCTGAGGGTCGGCCCGTCCATGTGGTCCATGTGGTTGTGAGTGACGAGCACGAGGTCGATCTTCGGCAGCGCGGCCCAGTCGAGCCCCGGCGCGACGTTGCGCGGGATGAAGCCGGCGATGCGCGGCGACATCACCGGATCGACGAGCGCGCTCGCGCCGCCGAGCTGCACCAGGAAGCTCGCGTGGCCGATCCAGGTGAGCGCGTCCTTCGAAGCGGCGCGCAGCGCGCGGCCGTCGTTCTGCACCGCCGGCACCGCGACGCCGGTGCGCGGCGAGGGCGAGCGGCGGCCGCCGTACAGGCCGAGCTTCCAGCGCAGCACGCGCAGCAGGCTCGCCGGGTACGCGTTGCCGCCGAGGTTGGCGAAGGTCGCGGCGTCGGGCATGGCCGCATTATGCGGGACGCGGCTTGAACTCCGCCGCGTTTGCCCCCATCTTTGGTCCATGGATGTCACCACTCCGAATTTCGAGAAGGAGGTCCTCGAGGCCTCGAAGACCCTCCCCGTCGTGGTCGATTTCTGGGCGCCGTGGTGCAGTCCGTGCCGCGCGCTGACGCCGATCCTGGAGAAGGTGGCGAAGGACTACGCGGGGCGCGTCAAGGTGGTCAAGGTCAACTCGGACGAGAACCCCGAGCTCTCGGCCGCGTTCCAGGTCCGCTCGATCCCGAACGTGATCGCGTTCAAGGACGGCAGGGCTGCGTCGCAGTTCATGGGCGCGATCCCCGAGGGCCAGGTGCGCGCGTTCTTCGACAGCCTGCTGCCCTCGCCCTCCGAGCTCGCGCTCGCGCGCGCCGAGGCGCACTTCAAGGCGGGGCGGCTCGACGAGTCCGAGAAAGAGCTCGCGAACGTCAAGTTCGACCCGGACTGGGAAGCGAGGGTCGAGGCGCTGAAGCAGGGCATCGCCTACGCGCGCGCCGGCAAGTCGGGCCCGGGCGAGGCCGAGCTGAAGGCGAAGCTCGCGGCGAACCCGGCGGACCATGACTCGCGCGCGGCGCTCGCCGCTCTCTACGCGGGCGCGAAGCGCTGGCGCGAGGCGATGGAGGAGCTGCTGGAGATCCTGCGCCGCGCCAAGGACTGGAAGGACGGCGCCGCGCGGAAGGAGCTGGTCAACCTGTTCACGCTCGCCGCGGACCAGCCGGACCTCGTCGCCGAGTACCGCAAGAAGCTCGCCGCCGCGCTGTATTGATCCTTACCCTGCCAGCTTCACCAGTTCGGGTCCCTCGACGACCCGAACGCCGTTGTCCCTCGCATAGCCGCGCGCCTTGGCGGTGACCTCGCCCGCGGCGAGGTAGAGGCACTCGGCGGCGCCGCGCTTCCCGGCCGCGGCGCGCAGGTCCTTCAGCGGCTCGAGTCCGGTGACCTGCGCCTTCCAGCGCCGCGCCGCGGCGAGCACGGTGCGGCCGTCCTTCTCCAGCTCGAAGTCGGCGCCGCCGTCGCGGCGCTTCACCGCGTAGCCCTCGCGCGCGAAGCCGCCCTCGAGCGCCGCGGCGAACGCCTCCCAGGAGAGCGCGCGGATACGCTCGAGCTCCGCCTCGACCCGGGCGCCGTGCGGCGCGGTGAGCTGCTTCCACAGCGCCGCCACGCCGATCACGAGGAACGGCAGCACGGCGAACGCCGCCACCGCGTCGGGCAGCGCGAGCCGCCCCAGGCCGAACACGCCGGCCGCGACGAGCCAGCTCACCCACCAGCGGGAGCGCAGCAGGATAGCGAACAGGGAGTTGCGGTGCGGCTTCAGCTTCATGGATCGCCGCGGCATTCTGCAATAATCGGGCTTCTCCCGCAGGGACCCTTATGAACGAACGCGCAGACGCCGATTCGCTTGCCATTGCCCGCTACGGCGTAGGGCAGCCGGTACGCCGCACCGAGGACCCGGTGCTGCTCAAGGGCCAGGGGCGCTACACCGACGACCTGAACGAGCCCGGGCAGGCCTATGCGTGCATGGTGCGAAGCGTCCACGCTCACGGCAACATAAAGGCGATTGAAGTAGCGAACGCAAAGCAGATGCCCGGCGTGCTCGCGATCTACACCGCTGCGGACCTCGCCGCCTACGGCGCGCACAAGTGCGTGCCGCCGCTCATGAACCGCGACGGCACGCCGATGAAGAAGCCGGTGCGCAAGTCGCTCGCCTCGGACAAGGTGCGCTGGGTCGGCGACCCGGTCGCCTGCGTGGTCGCCGAGACCGCGCTGCAGGCGCGCGACGCCGCCGAGGCGGTGGAGCTCGACATCGAGCCGCTGCCGGCGGTGAGCCTCGCTTCCGAGGCGGCGCGGCCCGGCGCGCCCCGGATCTACGACGACGTCCCCGGCAACGTCGCCTGCGACTACCACTTCGGCGACGAGCAGAAGGTCGCCGAGGCCTTCGCCAAGGCGGCGCACGTGACGACGCTCGCGCTGCGCAGCACGCGCGTGGTGGTCGCGGCGATGGAGCCGCGCGCCGCGATCTGCGCCTACGACGAGGCCTCGCAGCGCTTCACGCTCACCGCGCCCGGCCAGGGCGTGTTCGGCATGAAGAACCAGCTCGCCGAGCTGATGGGCGTGCCGCAGGAGAAGGTGCACATGGTCACGCACCACGTCGGCGGCTCGTTCGGCATGAAGGGCTCGATCTATCCCGAGTACGTGTGCCTCGCGCACGCCGCCCGCGCCCTCGGGCGGCCGGTGAAGTGGACCGACGACCGCTCGGGCAGCTTCGTCTCCGACCAGCACGGCCGCGACCACGAGATGACCGCCTCGCTCGCGCTCGACAAGGACGGCAATTTCCTCGCGCTGCGCGTCACCGGCTTCGGCAACGTGGGCGCCTATCTCGGCGCGGTGGCGCCGCTGCCGCCGACCCTCAACGCGGTGAAGAACTCGATCAGCCTGTACCGCACGCCGCTGCTGGAAGTCTCCACCAAGGTGATGTTCACCAACACCTCGCCGGTCTCGGCGTACCGCGGCGCGGGGCGCCCCGAGGGCAACTACTACATGGAGCGCCTCATCGACAACGCCGCCGCGGAGATGGGCCTCGACCGGCTGGAATTGCGCCGCCGCAACCACGTCCGGCCCGAGCAGATGCCCTACAAGGCCGCCTCCGACATGGTCTACGACAGCGGGGATTTCGGGGGCGTGATGGAACAGGCCTTGAAGTTCTCGGATATCGGGAATTTTCCCTCCCGGAGGGACGAATCCAGGAGAAAAGGAAAACTGCGAGGCGTCGGCGTCGGCAGCTACCTGGAAGTCACGGCGCCCCCCAACAAGGAGATGGGCGGCATCCGCTTCGAGAAATCGGGCGAGGTGACGATCATCACCGGCACGCTCGACTACGGCCAGGGCCACGCGGCGCCGTTCGCGCAGGTGCTCTCGGCCGAGCTCGGCGTGCCGTTCGAGAAGATCCGCCTGCTGCAGAGCGATTCCGACGAGCTCGTCTTCGGCGCCGGCACCGGCGGCTCGCGCTCGATGATGATGTCCGGCGCGGCGATCCACGAGGCGGGGCTGAAGGTGATCGAGAAGGGCCGCGAGCTCGCCGCCGAGGCATTGGAGGCTTCAGGCGGAGATATTGAATTTCGCAATGGAAGATTCACCGTAAGCGGGACGGATCGCTCCATCCACATCATGGAGCTCGCCCGAAAGAACCCGGGCAAGCTCGACGTGAAGCACGTCACCGAGGTCATTCCTTCCTCCTTCCCCAACGGCTGCCACGTGGCGGAGGTCGAGATCGACCCCGAGACGGGCGTGACGCAGGTGGTGCGCTACAGCTCGGTGAACGACTTCGGCACCATCGTCAACCCGCTGCTGGTCGAGGGCCAGATCCACGGCGGCGTGGTGCAGGGCATCGGCCAGGCGCTGATGGAGTCGGCGCGCTACGACGACAACGGGCAGCTCGTCACCGGCTCGTTCATGGACTACGCGCTGCCGAGGGCGGACGATGCGCCGCCCGCGATCGGCGTCGCCAGCCACCCGGTGCCGGCGACCACCAACCCGCTCGGCATCAAGGGCTGCGGCGAGGCCGGCTGCGCCGGCGCGCTGACCTCCGTCATGAACGCGATCGTCGACGCGCTCGCCGAGCGCGGCATCCGCGAGTTCCAGATGCCCGCCAGCCCCGAGCGCGTCTGGCGCGCGCTGCACGGAAAATCGGGAGCCTGCAAATGAGAAGCCCGGCATGGGAGCCGGGCTTCGGGCCCGATTTTCACGGGCAGCGCCTTAATTGGGCGCTTCGCACGTCCGCAGCCTAGGCTGCGGCTGGGCTTGCTCGGGGCGGTATCCCGGCCGGTCGTCGGGATTCCCGCATCCTTCACCGATCTGCGGCTGCCTTCGCAAGCTCGGGTTCAATCTACCACCGCGACGAAGCGCGTCAATCCCTCCGGCGCCTACGATTTGACCTGGATCAGGCCCGCCGCGGAATTCCTAGCGCTTGCGGTACTGGGGCCGCCGCTGCTGCGGCGCGGGGGCGGGGCGCTCGTCCTTGTGGCGGAAGCTGATGCGGCCCCGCGTCAGGTCGTAGGGCGAGATCTCGAGGCTGACCCGGTCGCCGGCGAGGATGCGGATGCGATGCCGCACCACCTTGCCGCCCGCGTACGCGAGCACGCTGGCGCCGTTGGTGAGCTCCACGCGGAACTGGGTGTTGGGCAGCACTTCCTGCACAACCCCTTCCATTTCAAGCATTTCTTCCTTGGCCATCGGTACGTCCTCGCCCTGCAGGGGCGCGCAGTATGTGCCATCGCCGCGACAAAGCCAAGCGAAATCGCCCTCAGGCCCCCTTGCGGAAGTACATCGGGAAGAGCTTCTCGACCACCGGCCCGTCCGAGCGCCAGGCATGGCAGCCGTCGATGAAGTGCGGCTTGCCCTGCACTTCCGGCGCCGATCTCCAGCTGCCCATGGTCTGGAAGGCGACCGTGGCCGCGGGCATCAGCAGCTCGGTGAGGTGGGTGCAGCCCTTGGTGCGCCCAACCGCCTCGGTCACGGCCTTCCTCCAGCCGGCGCCGATCTTCCTGCCGACGAGCGCGCGGTAGTTCGGCGCGGTCTCGGGGCACACCGAGTACGGCGCGGCGTTGGTCGTCACCGCGATGTCGCGCACGGTCATGGCGCGGTCCAGCGTCAGGCGCAGCTCCATGTCGTGCACCGGCGCGCCGGCCGGGCGCTTGCCGCGGAACGGCTCGTCGGTCTCGTAGGTCTTCCGGTCGACGATGCGCGCCTCGATGTCGAACAGGCCGTCCTCGCGCTCGAAGCCGGCGCAGGTGATGGTGCGGGTGTGCAGGTGGCGCCGCGGCGCGGGTTGCGGAAGGCTCATTTCTCTCCGGAGAAGTCGAAGGCGTTGGTGAGGTCGCCGGCGCCGGCGCGCGCGCCGGCGAGCGGCTCTAGCCCGAAGCGCAGGGTGATGAACTTCAGGATCGAGGTCGTATCGTAGGACGTGCTGTCGACGAAGCCGCGCTTCGCGTACGGCGAGACGACGATCGCCGGGATGCGCGTGCCGGGCCCCCAGCGGTCGCCCTGCGGCGGCGGCACGTGGTCCCAAAAGCCGCCGTTCTCGTCGTAGGTGACGATGATCGCCATGTGCGGCCACTGCGGGCTCGCCTTTAGCTTCTCCAGCAGGCCGGAGATATGCACGTCGCCCATCTCGACATCCGTATAGCTCGGGTGCTCGGTGTCGCGCCCGGCAGGCTTGAAGAAGGCGACGTGCGGCAGCGTGCCGTCCTTGATCGCGGCGAGCAGGTCCTTCTCGTCCTTCAGGTGCTGCGCGCGGTCGGCGGTGCCCGGCGCGAAGCGCGCGAAGTAGTTGAACGGCTGGTGGTGCGGCTGGAAGATCGGCGAGCCCGGCTCGCGCGAGTAGATGACGTGCCGCTTCGCGCCCGGCGGCTGGCGGCCGTCGGCGAGCGCGGCGTCCCAGCCGCCCGCGTACCAGGCCCAGGTGATGCCGCGCTCCGAGAGCGCGTCGCCGATGGTGCGCAGGGTCTGCGGCGGCGCCGGGTGCTTGGTGGCGTCGGCGAGGTCCGGGCTGCTCTCGGGCGCGGGCGGGATGCCGCTCGGCTGGTACGGCGGCTGCGAGGTGTTGACGAGGTAGCCGTCGGGCGTGACGCGGCCGTCCAGCACCTGCACCGGCCCGTCGAGCGCGGACGCCGGCGAGCCGGGCTTCTTCTTGAGGTTGCCCTGCGCGTCGAGCTGCGCCTTCGCCGCGCTGGGCGCATTCGGGTCGACGGGGGTGCAGGCGCACACCAGCCAGAAGTGGTTGAGGAAGGAGCCGCCGAAGGCGCCCATGAAGAAGTGGTCGGCGAGCGTGTACTGCTTCGCCCACTGCCACATCTTCATGCTCGAGCCGTCGAAGTAGCCCATCACCCAGCCGCCGACGTTCGACATGGCGGCGAACTTGTCGTTGGCGCCGCCGTCGATCTGCTCGCGGTTCTGGTAGTAGAGGTGCCAGGGGCTCGGCAGCACCTCGTCGAGCCGGCCGTTGATCGGCGGCCGGTCGATGCGGAACGGCCCGTTCGGCAGCTTCTCGGTGGCGAAGCGCGGCGAAGGCTTGGCGTGCACCCAGGTCGGCGGCAGGTGCGGCATCGGCTTGCCGTCGTGGTCGAGCTGCGTCTTCGCCCCGGCGCCCGCCTGGGCGATGCCCTCGGCGCCCGGGAAGAGGCCGAAGAGATGGTCGAAGCTCCGGTTCTCGGCGTAGATCACGACCACGGTGTCGATCTTGTCGAGGCCCGCCGGGGCGCTCGCGCAACCCTGGAGCAGGATCCCCGAAGCGAGGATCCCGTAGAGAACTGCCCGCGTTTTTCTACCAGCCACTGCCGCCTCCTCCCCCGCCGCCGCCGCCCGAGGACCCGCCGCCGCCGCCGCCCGAGCTCGATCCGGGGGGAGACGCCGCGGCGCTGATGCTGCTCCCCAGGCCGGCGATCGAGCTCACGTAATGGTCCGGGCCGGAAAAGCCGCCCGACACCGCCGAATAGTAGTTCGACGTGGCCGCCGCGAGCGCGGAAGCTCCCAGGACTTTCGCAAAAGCGTCGGCCCAGGTCTTCTCCACCCCCAGCGCCACCGCGTAGGGCAGGAACCTGGCGAATTCCTCGCCGGTGCGCGGCGGCTGCTTGAGGCGCGCGAGCGAGTCGCCTTCGGCGACGCCGAGGTACAGGCGCAGCCCGTCGACCTCGTCCTCGGCGCGCCGCCCTTCCGGGGTGTAGGCGGCGAGCGGCTTCACCATGGCCGCCAGCACCGCCGCGGCGACGATCGCGCTGACGATCACCACCGGCAGCGCCGCGTCGAGCAGGTACATCGCGAGGACCGTCGCCGCCCCGATCCCGAACGCGGCGAAGCTGGAGCCGGCGTTCCACGAGAACAGCCGCTCGCCGAAGAACTGCTTCAGCAGCAGCTGGTGCGCCTGCGCCGCCGCCTCAACCGCCGGGTCGTAGGTGCGTCCCACGGTGATGCTGCCGGCCGCCGGCACCATGCCGGCGATCGCCTCCTCGCCCGGCAGCCAGTCCACCGGCTTGCCGGTGCGCGAGATCTCGTAGCCGAGGCCCGTCTCCCGGATCGTCAGGTAGCCGCGCTGCGCCAGGCCGAGCATGCCCGCGGCAAAGCAGCGGTTGTCGCAGAGCATCCGGTCGACGTAGCGCACCGCGGCGGGCCCGAGGCCCTTCGGCGCCTCGTAGCGCGGGAACAGCGGTCCCTTGCGCGGGTCGCGCCCGGCCGCGTTCCAGCGCCAGAAGAGGAACGCGAGCATCAGCGCGAAGCCCGCGGCGCCGGCGACCTCGCCGCGGTTGTCGCCGAGCCAGCGGTCGAGCCGCCGCCGCGCCGACGGCGGCGCGATGAGGCCCTTGGGGAACGAGAGCGCGATCGTCAGGCCCTCGCGCGGCCGCAGCGCGCGCGTGGTGCGCCACGAGGCGCCGCTCTCGCGCGTCGCGGCGACGAACTCCTGCGCCTTCGAGCCGGAGTAGCCGGTCCAGCCTTCCGCCTTCAGCTGCGCCGCGGGCACGACGAACGGGAGCTCGACCTCCGCGGTGGCGCTGTCGATGGCGAAGGTCCAGCCGTTGCCGGTCGCGTTCCAGTACAGCTCGTCGTGGTCGTCGAAGAAGCCGAGCTGGAAGTCGGTGCGGTAGACGATCGTGTAGACGTGGCGCCCGCGCGGCAGCAGGACGCCGCCGCTCCCGATGCGAAGGGTAACGCCGTTGTCGTGCGCATACCGCGTCCAGGGCTCGGGCCGGCCGTCGCGCGACACCGCGACGACGTCGAACGGCACGGTCACCTTGCGCCCGAGCCGGTCGCGGTACTCGGTCGGGAAGTCGCGCAGGATGCCGTGCCGGATGGCGCGGCCCTCGACCTCGACCTCGATCGTCTCGGTGACCGTGAGCGCGCCCGTCTCCCCGATGCGCACGTTGCTGTCGAAGGAGAGGATGCGTTCCTGGGCTCTCGCTTCGAATGCGGTCAGTGCGAGGACAATTCCAAGAACGAACAAGACCCTCGACTTCATAGCGCCACCTTCGGCGCCTCGCGCTCGTCGCTCTCGAAGAACGGCAGCGGCTGGAAGCGGAGCGCGCGCGCCAGCAGCGTGCCGGGGAAGGTCTCGAGCCGGTTGCGGTACTCCTTCACCGCGCCGTTGTAGAAGCGGCGCGCGTATTGCAGGCGGTCCTCGGTGTCGACCAGCTTCGCCGCGAGGTCGCGGAAGTTGGCGTCGGCCTTCAGCTGCGGGTACGCCTCCTGCAGCACCACCAGCTGCTTGATCCGGCCGCCCAGCGCGCGCTCGGCGTCGAAGCGCGCGTCGCTCGGGCCGCCGGCGGCGGCGAGCGCCGCGGCGCGCAGCTCGGCGACCGAGGCGAGCAGCGCCTTCTCGTGCGCCGCGTAGGCGCGCACCGCCTCGACCAGCTGCGGCACGAGGTCGGCGCGGCGCTTCAGCTGCACGTCGATGTCGGCGAAGCCCTCGCGCGCGAGGTTGCGCGCCGCGACCAGCCGGTTGTAGAGCCAGGCCGCCGCGAGCGCGAGCGCCGCCGCGGCCAGCACTGCCGGGCCATTGCCTCCCATGGGGGAATTCTAGCGGCTGACGCGGTTGCGGCCGCCGCGCTTCGCGCGGTAGAGGGCCTCGTCGGCGGCCTTCATCACCTCGGCCGGCGTAGCGCCCTCGGCGGGCTCCGCGCCGCCGATCGAGATGGTCACCGAGAGCGTCTTGTCGCCGCCGCCCGCGTCGCCCCCGCCGCGGCGCCGGGCGCCCTCCTTCTTGTCCTTCGGCCGGTCCTCGCCGCGCACCGCCATGCGATAGGACTCGACCGCGGCGCGCACCGCTTCGAGGTGCGGCATCGCCGCGGCGAGCGTCATGCCGGGGAACAGCAGGGTGAACTCCTCGCCACCGTAGCGGAAGGCGCGCCCGCCGCCGCCCACCTCGTCCAGCCGCGCGGCGACGAGCTTCAGCACCTGGTCGCCGATGTCGTGGCCGTGCGTGTCGTTGAAGTTCTTGAACTGGTCCACGTCCGACATGGCGAGCGCGTACACCGGCCCCAGGCCCGCGAGCGCCTCCTCCAGCGCGCGCCGGCCGGGGAGCCCCGTCAGCTCGTCGCGGAACGCGAGGCGGTGCGACTCCTGCAGCATCGCCACGATCAGGATCGCGCCCGCCGCGGCGGTGAAGGTGCCGAGCGCGGCGTCGCTCGCCGCCGCCTCGCAGCCGATGAAGAACGCGGCGAGCGCGCCGCCGACGCCGATGTCGAGCGGCGCGAAGCGGTCGGTCTTGCGCGGCCAGGCGCGCCACAGCGCGGTCGCGATCGCCGCGGCGAACGCGACGCGCCCCGGCAGCGCCACCGGCGGCGCGCGCAGCAGCGGGTGCGCGACCAGCTCCTGCCAGGCCGCGCCCGAGAGGCCGCTGCGCCCCGAGGCCGCCATCCACGCCACCAGCAGCGCCTCGGCGAGCGCCACCAGCAGCCAGCGGTGGTCGCCGTGGAACGAGACGCCGCGCTCCGGCAGCGCCAGCGCGGCGAGCGCGTTGAGCGGCACGAGCAGCACGACGGCGGCGAGCACGGCGTGCGAGGGGAATCCGGCGGGGTCGAAGCTCTCGGCGAAGCGGTAGCCGGCGTAGGCGGCGAGGATCGACGCCGCGGCGATGAAGGCGCGGCCGCGGTTGAACCACAGGCTCATGCCGCAGGCGAGCAGCAGCACGAAGTAGGCGCCCGCCTCCTTCAGCCCCGAGAGCGACGGCGGCAGCGAGGGGCCCGCCCAGAGCGCGGCAGCGGCGGCGAGGAGGATCGCCGCGGCGGCGAGGAAGGGCCGGATCAGCCGCCGAGCCTATCCGGGCGAAAGCCCACGTCGCAGACGCGGCCGCGCTGCGCGCGCTTGCCCTGGTATTGACTTAGTTGCTTTGCATCCAGCTCGGCGCTCTTTCGGGTTCGCTTGAATCCCGATACCAGGAGAGTCTTTCCATCGAAGACGAGAGCTGAAGAAAGCGAAACCCCTTCCGGCAGCGCCATCACCTGCACGCCCACGCCGCCGTTGGGGCGCTGCGGCAGCTCGTCCAGGGGGAAGAGAAGCAGCCTCGCGTCCGACGACAGGGCAGCCACCGAAAAGCCCTTTCCAGAACCTGAAACGACCGTCGGGGGCAGGGCCCTCGCGCCCTCGGGTACCGTCATGAAGTCCTTGCCCTGGCGGGTCTTCGAGGCGAGGTCGCCGAGCTTGCACAGAAACCCGTTGCCGCCCGAGCTCGCCATCAGCAGCGGCGTGCCGGGCTCGCCGAGCCCGATCCAGACGATGTCGTCCGAGCCGGAGTTGACCAGCGTGTTCATCGGCGCGCCGTCGCCGCGGCCAGAGGGCAGCGCGGCGGCGTCGACGCTGAAGCACTTGCCGCCCGAGGCAAGCACCGTCAGCGTGTCGGTGGTCTTGCATTCGAGCTCCAGCAGGCGCGCGTCGCCGTCCTTGAACGCCACCGACTCCATGTCGAGGCCGTGGCCGCTCCTCGCGCGCACCCAGCCCTTCCTCGACAGGATCACCGTGATCGGCTCCTCCAGCACCGTGCGCTCGGCCTGCGCGCGCTCCTCGGCCTTGATGAGCGTGCGGCGCTCGTCGCCGAACGTCCTGGCGTCCGCTTCCAGCTCTCGTATCACCAGTTTCTTCAGGACGCGCTCATCCCCGAGAACCTCCTTCAGCTCCTTGCGCTCGGCTTCCAGCACCTTGCGCTCGTCGTTCAGCTTGACGCCGTCGAGCCTGGTGAGCTGGCCGAGGCGCAGGTTGACGATGTCCTCGGACTGGCGCTCGGAGAACTTGTATTTCTCCTGCAGCTTCCTTCTCGCCTCGGCCTGGTCCTCGCAGGCCCGGATCAGCTTGATGATCTCGTCGATCTTGACGAAGGCCATCAGGCGGCCCATGACGATGTGCAGGCGATCCTGGCAGCGGTCGAGGCGGAACTGCGTGCGCCGGCGCACCGTGGCGACGCGGAACTCGGTCCACTCGCGCAGCACCGCGACGAGGTCCTTGGTCTCGGGCAGGCCGTCCAGCCCGAGCCAGGTCAGGTTCACCGGATAGCGCGCCTCCAGGGACGTGTGGACCCTGAGCGCGGCCATCATCTCGCCCATGTCCTGGCGCGAGGAGCGCGGCTCGATCACCAGGCGCAGCTTCGACTTGCGGTCGCTTTCGTCCCTCACCGTCTCGACCTGGTCGAGGATGAACTGCTTGAAGCGCTTCTGCTCCTGCGTCACCTCCTTGCGGCCGCTCCCGGGGCGCGGGTTGGCCAGCGCCTCGATCTCCTCCATCACCTGGCGCACCGAGACGCCGTGCGGCAGCTCGGTCACCACCACGCGCCACTGGCCCCGCGCGAGCGTCTCCTTTTCGTATTTGGCCCTCAGGACGAGGGATCCCCTTCCCGTCTCGTAGGCCTCCCGGATCTCGGCGGCCGGCGAGATGATCTGGCCGCCGCCGGGGAAGTCGGGGCCGGGCATGAGCTCGAGGACCTCGGCGAGCTTCGCGCGCGGGTGCTTGAGCACGTGCGCCGCCGCCGCGGCGACCTCGCGCAGGTTGTGCGACGGGATGCGCGTCGAGAACCCGACCGGGATGCCGAAGGAGCCGTTCAGCAGGCCGAACGGCAGCCGCGCCGGCAGCAGCGCCGGCTCCTCGAACTTGCCGTCGTAGTTCTTCGCGAAGTCGACCGTGCCTTCGTTCAGCTCGCTCAGCAGCAGCTCGGCGTATCTGGACAGGCGCGCCTCGGTGTAGCGGTAGGCCGCGGCCGAGTCGCCGTCGCGCGAGCCGAAGTTGCCCTGGCCCTCGATCAGCGGGTAGCGCATCGAGAACGGCTGCGCCAGGTGCACCAGCGCCTCGTAGGTCGAGCTGTCGCCGTGCGGGTGGTACTTGCCGAGCACGTCGCCGACGTAGCGCGCGCACTTGACGAAGCCCGGGGTATTGTTCTGGTGGATCGAGAACAGGATCCGCCGCTGCACCGGCTTCAGGCCGTCCGCCAGCTCGGGCAGCGCGCGCGACTTGACGGTCGAGACCGCGTAGCCGAGGTAGGCCTGCGAGGCGTGGCGCTCGATCGGCGCCGCGTCGTCGCCGTTCTCGTTCACGAAGAGGTCGCCGGTTCTATCGTCCATGGAGGTTCATCCGAAAAGGTCGAGCTGCTTGTCCGCCATCGCCACCGCCGCCTCGACCGCGCGGCGCGCCTTGGCGAGGTCGCCGGCGGTACCCGCCTTGCCCGCCGCTTCCCAGGCGTACCTGTCCTTCTCGACCAGGCTGACTTTTCCTAGCTTCTTCTTTCCCAGCCAGTACGCGTGCCCCTTGTAGGCCCGCTCCCAGAACGGCTTCTTCCGCGGCTTAGACATCGGCCTCTACGGACTTCCAGTGCTCGCGCATCCAGTTGCGCCGCTCTTCCGCCTCGCCGGCGTCCATCAGCTTCTCGAACGCGTTCTTCACCCTGGAGAAATTCTTCGACTGGAATTCCATGCGCACCAGCCGCCGCGTGTCCGGGTTCATGGTCGTCTCCCAGAGCTGCTCGGGGCTCATCTCGCCCAGGCCCTTGAAGCGCGACACTTCCCAGGCGCCCTCCTTCAGCTTCTCCTTCTTCAGCTGCGCGATCGCCTCGTCGAGCTCCTCTTCGTCGAGGCAATAGATGCGGCGAGCCGCGCCTCTTCCGCTCGTCGCCTTGCCCTGCGCCGGCACCTCCAGCTTGAACAGCGGCGGCTGCGCCACGTAGACGTGGCCGGTCTCGACCAGCTTCGGCGCGTGCATGAAGAAGAACGTGAGCAGCAGCGCCTGGATGTGCCCGCCGTCGACGTCGGCGTCGGTCATGACGACGACCTTGCCGTAGCGCAGGCCGGAGAGGTCCGGCTTGTCGTCCGGCCCGTGCGGGTCGACGCCGATCGCGGTGGCGATCGCCTGCAGCTCCTTGTTGGCGAGCACCGTGCGCGAGTCCTTCGACATGGTGTTCAGCACCTTGCCGCGCAGCGGCAGCACCGCCTGGGTCTCCTTGTTGCGCGCCTCCTTGGCCGAGCCGCCGGCGGAGTCGCCCTCGACCAGGAACAGCTCGCTGCGCGAGGTGTCGTCGGAGGCGCAGTCGACCAGCTTGCCGGGCAGCGTGGCGACGCCGCTCGACTTCTTGCGCTCGAACTTCTTGCCGCGCGACAGCCGCGCCATCGCCTGCTCGATCGCGAGCTCGGCGATCTTCTTGCCCTCGTCGGGGTGCTGGTTCAGCCACAGCTCGAAGGCGTCGCGCACGCACAGCTCGAGCAGCCTCGAGGCGTGGCGCGTGGTGAGCTTCTCCTTGGTCTGGCCGTGGAACTGCGTGCGCACGATTCGCGCCGAGAGCGTGAAGCAGGCGCGCCCCCAGAGGTCTTCGGCGATCAGCTTGACGCCCTTCGGCGTCAGCGCGCGCGTCTCCATGAAGGCGGCGAGCGCCTCGAAGATGCCGTTGCGGAACCCGGCCTCGTGGGTGCCGCCCAAGCGCGTCGGGATCAGGTTGACGTGGCTGTCGGCGAAGATGTCGCCCTCCGCGACCCAGCCGATGGCCCACGCCGCGCCCTCGCCCGGCTCGATCTCGGAGTTCGCCTGCACCGCCTTGTCGTCGAAGAACCGCTCGCCCGTGAACAGCGGCGCAACCAGCTCGCGCCCCTGCAGCATGAAGTCGAAGTACTGCGCCATGCCCTTCTCATAGCGCCACGCCTTGTCGCCCTTGCCCTCGACCTTCAGTTCCGTGGTCAGGCCCGGAAGGAGGTACGCTTTCGAGCGCACCAGGTGCTCGAGCTCGGCGAGCGGGATGCCGGGCGAGTCGAAGTACTTCGGGTCCGGCCACAGCCGCACCACGGTGCCGGTCTGCTTCTGCTTCGTCTTTTCGCTTCTTAATTTGCTCTTTAATTCGCCCCCTTCAAAGGCGATGCTGTGCTTCGCCCCGTCCCTGAACACGGTCACTTCGCAGCGCCTGGAGAGCGCGTTCGACACCGCGACGCCGACCCCGTGCAGGCCGCCGGAGATGTGGTAGACGCCCTCGCCGGCGCGCGAGAACTTGCCGCCCGCGTGCAGCATGGTGAAGGCGACCTCGACCGCGGGCTTCTTCTCCACCGGGTGCATGTCCACCGGCACGCCGCGGCCCTCGTCGGCGACCTCGACCGAGCCGTCCTTGAACACGCTCACCGTGATCTTCCTGCCGTAGCCGGCGAGGGCCTCGTCCACCGCGTTGTCGATCGCCTCCTGCACGATGTGCAGCGGGTGGATCGTGTGGGTGTACATCCCCGGCATGCGCCGCACCGGCTCGAGGCCCTTGAGGGCCTGGATTGCGGAGGCGTCGTAGACCTGCTTTGCCATCTATCTAGTGCTCTTCTCTCTGCCAGCTACTACACATTGTATCGCCGCCGCCGTTGCGCCGCGCCGCGGCGGCCGGGGGCCTCGAGGGGCACGCCTTCGGCCTGCGCCGCCTTCGCCAGCGCGCGATCCAGGGTGATCAGGCCGAATCCCTGTCGCAGCGCCAGCTCAAGGTACGCCGCGTCGTAAGTACTCAGGTCAAGACGCTCCGCGAGCTCGCTGATCCGCTTCATGTCGGGCACCGCCGAATCGACCTGAATCTTGAGCCGCGCCGCCTGGTCGAGCGCCTCCAGGCGCCGCGCGCGATCGATGCGCCGCTTGCGCTCGGCGGCAAGCAGCGCATTCGGGATCTCGAGGCACCAGACCGCCGGCGCCCAATAGTCGACATGCTCGCTGGCCGAGAGCAGAGAGTCCGTGAACGCCGTGCGCTCGTCCTCGAGAAACCAGGGCAGCGTGATCGAGGCGTCGACGACGAACGCCATCAGTATCG
>Ga0335085_10004975_pt1 | contig 21692 bp, 20 predicted proteins | sample Lox_Sample_45_FD_206712 | JGI IMG/M metagenome (GOLD analysis project Ga0335085, IMG submission 206712) | Soil microbial communities from Loxahatchee National Wildlife Refuge, Florida, United States - Lox_Sample_4.5 | ecosystem: Environmental > Terrestrial > Soil > Wetlands | place: USA...
CTGGCCGGCGCCCCCGCCGCGATTGCGTTCTGCAACGACGCGCTGGTCGAGGCGGGTGCGGACGACATTCGCGCGACCGCGATCTTGAGCCTGCGGTCGCTGTACCAGATTCTCGGGTCGGACATTCCCGCGGCCGTTTCGGATGCGCGGGCGGCGCTGGCGGGGTCCGAGCGGACCGCCGAGCCGCAGCAGATCGCGACGGCGATCGCGCGGTTGGGGCACGCGGAGCAGTACGCCGCCGAGATCACACCGGGCGTGCTCGAGCGCGGCGTCGAGATCGAGCGGCAGCTCGAGGCCGGGCTGCAGGCACTCGACAGCCCGCGGTTCTTCCTGGCCCGGCAGCAGTTGCTCGCGGGCGAGACCGAGCAGGCCTGCGTGGGCTTCGGGGAGCTCGAGGTGGAGGCCGCAGCGCGCGGCGATGAGTTCAGCCGGATGCTCGCTCTGTGGCACCTGTCATGGGCTGAATGGGGCGCCGGCCGCCTGCCAGCCGCGCTCGCGGCCGCGGACCGTGCGCAGGAGGCCGGCGGGCAGATCGATATATGGCACGAGCGCGCGTGGGTCGGGAGGGTCAGGGCGCTGGTCGAGGCCGACCTCGGGCTGCTCGATGAGGCGCGGATGTCCGCCGGCCAGGGCATTGGGCTCGCTGAGGAACTCGCGTTGTTCACGCTGCTCAGCCGCAGCGTCCTCGGCCGCGTCGAGCTGGCCTCGGGCGACCTCGAGGCGGCCGGGGTCCACCTTCGCGACCTGCCCGACCAACTCCTCGCCGCCGGCGTGGTCGATCCGGCGCTGCCGCACTGGGCCGACGTTTTCGAGACCCTCATCGGCCTGGGCGAGCTCGATCGCGCCCGCGCGCATATCGAGTCGCACGAGCGGCGAGCACATGCCGTCGGGAGCCCCTGGGCCGCCGCCGTCGGCGCGCGTGGCCGGGGTCTCCTCGCCGCCGCCGACCGCGACTTCGCCACGGCGCTCGCCGCGCTCGATGCCTCGCTGCGTCACCTCGACGGCCTGCAGCTGCCGCTCGAGCGCGCACGCACCCTCCTGTGCCTCGGCATCGCCCGCCGGCAGGCGCAGCAGAAGCGAGCCGCCCGCGAGGCGCTCGACCTGGCGCTCGCGATCTTCGAGGAGCTGGGCGCGCCGGCATGGGCCGAGAAGACCAGGGCCGAGCGCCGCAGGATCAGCGGCCGTCCGTCGGCGGCAGACGAGCTGACGCAAACAGAGGCGCGCGTCGCCTCGCTCGCCGCCCGGGGCCGCTCGAACAAGGAGATCGCGGCCGAGCTGTTCATGGGTGTGAGCACCGTCGAGATGCACCTGTCGCGCGTGTACCGCAAGCTCGGAATCCGCTCGCGAAGCGGACTGGCGGCGCGGCTGGCGACGACCAGGGATCGGGCGGCCCAAAGCTAGGGGTTTCCCGGTTTCGCACTCCCGCGCCGCGCGGGAACATCGGCGACGTGGCCTACGACCGGCCATCGCCAGCCTCAAGCTCAACCCAAAGGAGTCATCCATGAGACGCGCACTGCTCGTCCTCTTGCTCGTCCCCGCGTGCGGCCTTGCCCTGACCTCGGCGGCAAGCGCCCACGCCGTCGTTCACGTGTCCGGCGCGGACCTCGGACCGGACGCCGGCACGACGTCCTGTCACCCGATCAACCCTGCCGGCTCGCTGCTCAGCTGCGACACCCCCGATTTCGCCACCAGCTACAGCGGTGACCTGACAGGCACCATCAGCACCGACTTCAGATGGGTCATCAACTGCAGCTCGAGCGTCATCGCCGGTCAAGGTGCCGAGACGTTCACCGGCTCGGTCGCACGCGTGGGATCCGGCACGCTCAGGTGGGAGACGAGGTTCCACGCCGCCTTCGACTGCAGCACCCAAACCCTGTCGAACCTACACGGCACCGGGACCATCTTGTCCGGTACCGCGGCACTGGCCGGACTGCGCGGCACGCTGATCTTCACCGACCAGAAGTACTCTGGAATCCTGGTCAGACGCCGGTGCTCGCCGTGAGGACCGGCCACAAGCATCACGTCCGACGACCGCCCGCGTGACGCTGCTCCTCACTCTGTCCAGAAAGGATTCGCTGCGTGTCCTCGGCGTCAACGAAGTCCTTGGCATCAAAGACGTCCTCGGAGATGCAGACCCAAGCGCCTCCGACATCACGCACGGATCTAACAACGGTAACCCGGCGCAGTAACAGCACCTCGTCAACTCGACTCACAGGAGTATCCACATGTCTCTCCATCACGATCCCGACGACTGTCCGGAATCGGGAGTCCGTTGCGAGACCATCCGCCCCGCACACACAGCTGACACTACAGCGAAGGGGACCACGTCAATGCGCGCAGCCCCTCACATACGCGTGACAGTGGCGAAGCGCGCAAGGCTCATCTGCTGCCTTTGGCTCGCAGCGCTGGGGGTCGCAGCGGCGGGCTGCGGTGCCGCAGCCGCCGGCGGTAGCAGCGGCGCCCGGCAAACGGATCGCGTTCCGTCGCTTTCTCGACCAGGCGCAGACGGAGAGCGCTCTGTTTACGGTGAAGACGGACGGTTCGGGGGAGCAGCAACTCACTCACCCACCACCTGGCACCACGGACGACCAGCCGGACTGGTCTCCCGACGGCAAGCTGATCGCGTTCGAGCGCTGCAGCGACGCGGCCGGATGCCAGGCCTTCACCGTCCCGGCCAGCGGCGGACCGCCGCACCGGGTGCACGTGCAATGCCACCTCGGAGCGGCTTGTGATGTCTCAGCGCCGGCGTGGATGCCGGACGGCCGGCTCGTGGTGGTGCGGGCTCAGGGCCGTGAGCGCATCAACGGCGGCGTACATCAGATCCAGCAATCTTCGCTCGAGCTGCTCGATCTCGGCCGAGGAACGCAGCGCACCATCCTCAAGCGCACGCATTGGGCGGGCGATATCGAGGCCCCCGCGATCTCGGCCGACGGGCACACCATCGTCTACGCGCACGCCAACTCCTGGCTGACCGCGCCCGCTGGCGGCGCATCCCTCTACACCGTCCGGATCGACGGCTCAGCCAACCGCCGGATCACCCCCTGGAGGCTCGGCGGCGGCGACCATCCCACCTTCTCACCGGGCGGCGGCATCCTGTTCCGCTCATACGAAGACCAGGAAACTCCCCATTCGCAATTCATGACTGTCGAACCGGATGGAACCGGGCTCAGGCAGCTCACCCACTTCCCGGATGGCACGATGGTGCTCTCAGCCTCCTATTCGGGTGACGGCGATGGATTGTGTACGCCCGCGGAGGGACCGGCGGGAACGCGGGCCTGTACGGGATGCGCGCAGACGGCGTCGGCAGCCGCCCGCTGATCCGCACCAGTGCATGGGACAGCGCGCCAGACTGGGAGCCCGGAACGTGACAACCAAGCCAACGACGACAGGAGCAGCCCTCCCAGGCGTCGGCTCGTCAGGGACCTACAACCCAGCAATCGCTTGGTCCGGAATGTCGACCCTGATCGGTCAGACATACCGAAGCCGCACTGACTCAGTCAAGCCGAGCTCTACGAGGTTCCTCCTTCTCCGAGCAGCGGCGCGGGCCAGCCGGTTGTCTGCTCGATTCCAGCTAACCCCCGCAGCCGAGTTGGACGGACACAACCTGTCGTCGCGGCGCGGGTGGCCTGCCGTTGGACGAGCTGTATCGGCAGTTGTTCAACCCGCAGCTGTACTTGCTGGCCTACGGGCGCATCTACTCCAACAAGGGAGCGATAACGCCTGGACCCGACGCAGAGACCGCGGACGGCATGACGCTGGGCAAGATCGAGCGCATCATCGACGCGTCGCGCCACGAGCGCTACCGGTTCAAGCCTGTCAGGCGCCTCTACATCCCAAAGAAGGATGGGAAGCAGCGGCCGCTTGGTCTGCCGCTGGTCGCGCGACGCGAGCGCGTCCTTGAGGATCCGCCGGGTGGCGTGCCGAACGCGCGCCTGCCCCGCGACAGAATCGGCGATCAACTCGCCGGTCCGGCGCAGCAAATGCGCTGCACACGTTTGATGCCTGGCATTGGCGAACCGGCGGTACGGCGCCCAGCCATCGCGCTCTAACACGCCCGAGAACTTCTCGCCGAGGATCTCCACAGCCTGCTCGTACCCGCGGCCACGGGCGATCAGATAAACGGTCAGATCCTCGCCGGCGAACCTCCACAGCCACGCCTTCTGCCCGTTGATTCGCCAACCGGTCTCATCCGGCGCGACCGCCCGGCTTGAGCGGGCCCCTTCGACCACCGCCTCATACGTCGGCTCCAGAACTCGCGCTTGGCGGGCGATTGCCTGCACCACGCCACCGGGTGTGATCTGGATTCCGAAGCGGGCCAGCGCCTTGGCGGTCTTCTGCGGCGAGAGCCCCAGCTCTTTGTTGAGCTCGGTCGCGAGCGCGACGGCGCGCGGACCGAGCATGCAGCTGGCCGCGCCCAGCGCGTCGGAGGTCTGATAGGGATGACGGCCCTGATGGCGACGCCCGCAGCAGCTGCACTTGCCAACGTGCACAGCGAACCGACGACGAACCCGCTTGGGCTCGGGCAGCTCGTCCTGATACCGGAACTCGATCCGCTCCTCCACGATCTCCCCACCGCACTCGCACCGATCCACAAGCGGCGCATCGAACTCCTCATCGACCTCCACCGGCGGCTGACGATGACCATGCCGTCCGTGCTGCTCGCCAGAACGACGACCCGGCCGACCAGGACTCCCGGAAGGCTCCCCGCGCGAGAACGGCGCCGCCTGACGCTTGGCCGCACGCCGCGCCTCCACCAACTCGCTCTCCAACTTCACGATCCGCGCCCGCAGCCGCTCGTTCTCCTCCGCAAGCCGTGCAGCCTCATCCCACAACAACTCGTTCCCAACCGCCAACTCCGAGCACCGCGCCATCAAACGCGCCAGCTCATCCGCCGGCTCAGCCGGCAGCACCTCGACATCTGACACGGTGACGGCAACCACCGCCACCCAGTTCGCTGCGGCCACATAACCCCTGCTCAGCCCGCTAAGTCAATACAGCTGGGGTACGGCTAGCAACGGCTCCTGAAGATTTCGACGGGTTGCCGACCGACCGGCGAGCTCGGAAGCAGCGCCGGCGGGTCCGCTCAGCGGCCATCTGTACGAAATCTGTACGCGTTTGACACCGATCTGTACGGCCCTATCACGCGGGCGGATCTACGCTGAGAACGTAAGCGGTGACGGCTCCCAGAAGTCGTTGCGGAATGCGATGCGGTCACGGGAGCACGCCCTTTTCTTAGGAGTGTCAGATGCCGGATACGGTAGATCCACATCGCGCTAAGCGCTACTCGACCCCTCCTGAGTCGATCCCAGATTGCGGATCCGACCGCCGAGCGAACTCGTTGCGGCTCCGGCTCCGTACCAGCGTTCATCGTGCGAGACTCACGCGCGCCCTTGCCGAAGGTGTGGAGCCGGGTGCGAGCGACGAGCTTGCGCTGCGTGCGCGACAGTTGACCAGCGAGCGCAATCGCAGGGCGCTCGCGGGCGCTCTGCGTCGGTCGATCGCCGACGCGCACCTGCCGGCGAGGACGCGTGCCCGAGTGTCGATCATCGATCGCCGTGGGGTGCTCAACGCAGAGGGTTCGATCGCAACGATCATCGAGCGCCTTCGTAGCCCCCGGCCGGTCCGGGCGAAGGGAATGGCGATGCTCGAACGGATACTGACGAACGCTGATGGCAGCCCGCTCTACAACCGGAGCGAGCCCGGAGCGCTTCGGCAGATGATCCGCGATGCGACCGCCGCATTGGACAGGCAGCCGGCGGGTCCACACGAGTTCGCACTGCCCGTGTAGGTCGTGATCGCCTGCACCGCCAACCACACCTCAACATTGTCGGGCGGGAGAGAGTAGACGCTCGCTCGACATCCCCAGGAGAGTCAGTCGAGCATGGCTCAACATAGTTTCTCCAGCCCCTACGGCAACCCGATCCGCCCGGGCTGGTCGCTGCTCCTTCCGTCATGGGCCACGGCTCCGAATTTCCCGCGGCCGCACCGTCACTTGAAGGCCCGACCCGTCCGCTTGCGGTCCGGGGCGGCGTTTCGTCGTGCTCAAGGGGCCGGGACGCCACCTGTGACGTGGCGTCCCTGGAGGTGATCGCCGTGGAAGGTGCTTCGTTGGCATTGCAGATCCGTCGCCTGGATCGCGGCTTACGACTGCGCGTCCGGGTCAGGCAGCGGGTTCTCGACTGCGAGATCGCCGCTGGGCTTCGGCTTGATTCCGATGCCGCGCGTGCGCTGAGGGCACAGCAGTTGACGCGCGCGCAAGAGCGGCGCCGCGTGCCGGCGTGCATTCGGAACATCCTCGGGACGGCCGACGAGCGGCACGCTAAACCTGCGGCGAATCTAACCGTGATTGACGCCCAGGTGCTCGCAGCCTGGCATGACCTAGTAGTGCTCATCGACGCCCTGCGCGGCGAGGGAGCTGTGTCCGCTCGCGGAGTCGCTCTCGCTCGGCAGCTCATCCATTCCGGCGGGAGTCCGCTGTTGAGTGTGCAAGCGACGCTCACGGTGGCACAGGCGGTGTCGGAGACGATCGCAGCGCTCTAGCCGTTTCGGCCCGAGAGTTCACGCGCCAGATCCGAGGCGCTACGATCCGTCTCGGTGAGCCGGGAAGGCTGGTCGGCGCAGTGAAACCGCTGCCCGCATGTCGCAGTTGAAACCTCAGCTTCCCGTGATCTCGCTCGTTGCGTTGCGCTCCGATTGGCGGCGTGAGGCGCTGCGGACGAACCTGTGGCTGGTGCCGACGATCGAGGTCGTCGCGGCCGTCGCGCTGTACTTCGTCACGCACGCGCTCGACAACGCGGCCTTTAGCGGCGGCATCACGCTTCCTTCCTGGATGGTGTTCGGCACCGCCGACGCGGCGCGTCAGATCCTGACGACGCTGGCGGCGGCGGTGATCACTGTGGTCGGGATCGTGTTCTCGATCACGATCGTGACGCTCACGCTCGCCTCAACGCAGTTCGGGCCGAGGATGCTCCGCAACTTCATCCGCGATCGCGGCACGCAGTTCACACTGGGGACGTTCGTCGCGACCTTTGTGTACGCGACGCTGGTGCTGATCTCGATCGGACCAGCGGCTCAGGGAAGGGACTTCGTCCCGCACCTCTCGATCACGATCGCGGTGGGGCTGGTCACCGTCTCGATGGCCGTGCTCATCTACTTCATCCACCACATCGCGATGTCGATTCAGCTGCCGCAGGTCATCGCCAGCATCGCGAGAGACTTGTCGCGGGCGATCGAAGCCGAGTCGTCTGACGACGCCGTGGCGTTGGAGACGGGCCCGTCGGTGTCGGAGCTTCTGCGGCGGATGGATGATGCGGGCGGCATCGTTCCGGCGCCGGCGAGCGGATACCTGCAGTTCGTCCAGCACGAAACCCTAATCGGGCTTGCGGCCGAGAAGGGTGCGGTGATTCGGCTGCTGTACCGGCCGGGGCACTTCGTCATCGGTGGCCGCCCCCTGGCCATCGTCTGGCCTCCGGGCGCGGCTCCACGCGTGAGTCGGGCGCTGCGAACTGCGCACGTCACCGGCTCTAGTCGGACGTTGGCGCAGGATCTCGCGTTCGCCGTTGATCAGCTCGTCGAGATCGCGATAAGGGCGCTGTCCCCTGCGGTCAACGACACGTTCACCGCGCTCACGTGCATCGACTGGCTTGGCGATGGTCTGTGCAAGATCACGGCGCGCTGGCGGCCACTCCGCGTCCACCGGGATAGCCACGGATATGTGCGCGTTATCACTGCGCAGGTCAGCTACGAGAGGTTGGTCGAGCGGTCGTTCGAAAAGATCCGCCAGTCGGGTCGGGGGATGCCGGCGGTATTGATCCGACAGCTTGAGGCGCTCACCAAGATTGTCGATCAGACCGCGGACTCGGGCCGGCGTGAGCTCCTGCTAGGGCAGGCCGCCATGGTCCTTCGCGCGAGCGACGAGTCTGTTCCTGAACCAGTCGACCGCGCCGATGTGCAGATGGCGTACGAACAGGTCCTTGCCGCGGTCGGATCGGAACGGGGTTTGGCTGACTGGCCGCGATCAGACGAACCGCGCGGGTCGCTGCCTCATCCCGCCGCCTCCTCTTCGTCGTCGAGCACGGACGGGACAGAGCTCCACCAGCTGGGCGCCGAGCTGGTGTCACACAGCGCGGCGAGCGCCCCGGCGAGGTCCGCGGCGCGGCCCTCGTTATTGCAGCCGACCTCAGAAACCAGCCAGTCGCCGGGAGCGACGCGGTAGATATGCAGCCCACGTCCGCAGATTGGCGCACCAACGATCCATTCGCCGGGCCCAGTCACCTCGACGACGAGGGGTTGATGATCGGCGGGTTGTCTTGGCTGCGGAGAGGTGGCTGACATGAGTGCTTCCGCGCCGACCAGGCTTCCCGGCTGGGCCAGGGTGAATCTACCAACCCGACCCGGTCGCGACGGCGCGGTGCACCGGGATTCGTTGCGCAGCATGGTCATTGGTGCGAGTTCGATGCGTCTGCGCGGGCGTCCGTCGCTTGGCACTGGCCTACTCGCCATCGTGGCGCTGGTTGCCCTCTGCACCGGTCTGCTCTATCCGCTCAAGCATCTGACCGCGGTCAGCTCGCTAGGGGTGGTGTACCTGATGGGGGTTGTCGTGGTATCGGCGTTCTGGGGCGTGTGGCTCGGGATCGCGACCTCCGTCCTAAGCGCGGCGGCATTCAACTTCTTCCACCTGCCGCCGGTCGGCCGGTTCACGATCGCCGACAGCCGGAACTGGATCGCGCTTGCAGCCTTCTTCGTCGCGGCGGTGGCCGCCAGTTACGTGAGTGAACTCGCCCGCGTGCGGGCAGCCGAGGCCGACCGCCGGCGCGCGGAGGCCGATCTCATGGCTGAGATCGCTCAGCTATTGCTCGCGCGTGCGGGAGTAGCCGAGGCGCTGGCCCTGATCGGGCGGCACGTGGCGGTCGTGTTCGAACTTGCGTGGGCGAGCATCGTGCTCGAGGAGGCGCACGGTGACCAGCGCCGCCAGGCAATCCCCTTCCATGCAGGCGAACATCGATTCGGGACACTGCTCGTCCCAGCGGATCTGCCTACGGACGTGACTAGTCGACTGCGCGAGCGGGTGGTGCCCGCCGTCGGCGCAGTGCTCGAGCTTGCGCTCGAGCGGGAACGACTGGTGAGGGAGACGGTGCGGACGGAGGGCCTGCGCCGTAGCGAGGCGGTCAAGACGGCGGTTCTGCGGGCCGTGTCGCACGATCTCCGTTCCCCGGTCACGGCGATGCTGGCGGCCGGCGCCGCAGTTCGCTCGGCGAGTCTGACGCCAGCGGAGCGCGATGAGCTGGGCGGGGTGGTCGTCGAGGAGGGCACTCGGCTGGCGAGGTTGATCGACGATCTCCTTGATCTGTCGAGAATCGAGGCGCAGGCCGCGGCTCCGAACCTGGCTGAGTGCTCGGTGGACGAAGTTATCGACGCAGCGCTTGCTGCTCAGCCTCGGGAGGCGGAGTTTCGCGTGCGAATCGATTCTGGGGTTGCGCCGGTGCGGGCGGACTTCAGGCAGGTCGAACGTGCGCTGGCGAACTTGTTGGAGAACGCAACCCGCTACTCGGGTGGCGAGCCGGTGATCGTCCGCGCGCTCTCGGTCGTCGACCGCACCATCATCCGGGTGATCGATCGCGGGCCGGGAATCCCGCGGACCGAGTGCGAGCGAATCTTCGAGCCGTTTTATCGCTCCCGGGAGGCAAATGGCGATGGGCACACGGGCTCGGGCCTCGGGCTGGCGATCGCGAAGGGGTTCGTCGAGGCGAGCGGCGGGAGAATCTGGGTCGAGTCGACCGTGGGACACGGGAGCGTGTTCGTGGTCGACTTGCCTGCCATCGGCACGGAGCAATGGCCGTGAGCGCGGCCGCGAACTCAAGACGGGTTCTGGCGGTCGATGACGAGCCGCAGATCCTCCGCGCGCTGAAGGCGACGCTGCGTGGCGAGGGCTATGAGGTCCTCACGGCCGGCACCCTGGAGGAGGGTCTCGATGTTGCAGCGGTATTCCCGGTGGACGCCGCGATCGTCGACCTGCTGCTGCCGGACGGCGACGGTGTGGAGCTGTGTAGCCGGCTGCGGGAGTGGAGCTCGATGCCGATCATCGTGCTCTCGGCGGTCGGCGAGGAGCAGGAGAAGGTCAGAGCGTTGCGCAGCGGTGCCGATGATTTCGTGACCAAGCCGTTTGGTCCGCAGGAGCTGGTCGCACGGCTCGAGGCGGTGCTACGGCGGACATCCCCGGAGCAAGAGGAGACGGTGGTGACTGCCCGCGGGCTAGAGGTTGACCTACGGGCGCATACGGTCCGCCGCGATGGGAGCAAGGTCCACCTCACGCCAACCGAATTCGACCTCCTCCGTGTCCTCGTTCGTAATCGAGGCCGGCTGCTGACTCACCGCCACCTCCTGACCGAGGTGTGGGGTCATCAATATGCCGATGACGTGACCGTGCTGCGCGGCCAGATCGCGAACCTCAGGCGTAAGCTCGAGCCGCCCGGAACCGCTCGTCACCACTACGTACTGACAGAGCCCGGAATCGGCTACCGATTCGATCCGACGTAACCCGGCCGGCGTGCCCCGGACGCCGGGACGCCAGTTCCATCGGCCCGAGCGCAACCTGTAGACGATCTGTACATCGCGCCCCCGTTCCTGTACGCCGTCTGTATGGCGCACCGACGATGATCCCGCCATGGACGTCGCAGTGACGGTTGTGCAACGCGGTCGCGGCAATACCGTCACCGCCCCTGAAGCGCGCCGCGATTCGCGCCGAGATGACTGACCGCATCCTCGTCTGCGACCCGAATCCGCAGGTGCAGCGCGCCTTAAAGGTGATCCTGCGAGGGGCGGGTTACAAAGTGCTCAGCGCCAACACTGCAGAGGACGCCGTCGACTGCGCCGCCACCAACCTTCCTCGTGCGGTGATCCTGGAGGTCACGCTACCCGACCTGTCCGGGATCGAGCTCTGCCGCCGGCTGCGTCGACGCGGCAGGATGCCGATTCTCGTGTTGTCGGATATCGACGACGACCGGACGAAGATCGAAGCACTCCAATCCGGCGCGGACGATTACGTGACTAAGCCCTTTAGTCCAGGAGAACTCCTGGCGCGGCTCGCGGCAAGGCTCCGCGCCGCGCCTAGCGGGCTGCGCGTCGAGTCCGATGGCCTCGTGATCGATCTCTCGGACCATGTTGTCACGCGAGACGGCGTGCCGGTGCACCTCACGGCCACCGAATTTGCGCTCTTGAGGGTGCTGGTGACCAGCCCCGGCATAGTCAGCTACCGCGCCCTGACGAGAAACGTGTGGGGGCGCTCGCGCGGGATCGACCGGCAACGGCTCCGAACTCATGTTGCGAACCTTCGGGGGAAGCTCGGCAATAACCGTGACATGAGTGTCATCCAGACCGCGAGCGGGATTGGCTATCGCTTCGCCGCCGGCCATCGCACCGACGAAGCAGCACTGTGAGTCGCGATCTGTAGGGAATCTGTACGGCCACCTAGCGCTTCTGTATGCGGCCTGTATATCGCGCGGTGCATCATCGGCTCATGGACATTCTCGCTTTCGCAATGGCAGTCGCGACCTTCGCGATCTTGTTCGCTCTGATCTACGGCATCGATCGGATATGACATTCGTGTTCGCCTCGATCAGTGGCGCCGACGCGTTCGGGCTCATCGTGTCCGTGCTCGCGGTTCTCTACCTCCTCTACGCGCTGGTGCGCGGGGAGAAGCTGTAGATGATTCTCCAGGGCTGGCTGCAGATACTGATCTTCTTTGCGGTGGTGATAGCGCTGACGCCGCTGCTCGGCGGCTACATGTCGAGGGTTTACACCCCCGGCCAGACGGTGCTCCTGGAGCGCGTGCTCGGCCCGTTCGAGCGCTTCCTGTATCGCATCTTCGGCGCTAACCCGACCGAGGGGCAGGACTGGAAGCGCTACGCGCGCTCGGTGATCTTCTTCTCGCTGATCGGATGGCTGGCCATGTACGCGATCCTGCGCACGCAGACCCTCCATCCGTGGAGCAACTACGCCGGCGTCCGGTACCACTCGGGCACCTGGGACGTGACCTTCAACACCGTCTCCTCGTTCGTGACCAACACGAACTGGCAGTACTACGGCGGCGAGACCACGCTCACCTACTTCAGCCAGATGATGGGCATGACCGTGCAGAACTTCGTCTCCGCCGCGGTCGGGATCTGCGTGCTTATCGCGCTGATCCGTGGCATCGTCGCCCGCAGCGGGTCGAGCCTGGGAAACTTCTGGCAGGACCTCGTACGAACTGTCCTATACGTACTGCTGCCGCTGTCGGTGCTCGGCACTCTGCTGCTCGTCTCCCAGGGCGTGATCCAGAATCTTGGGCACTACACGAGCGCGCACACGCTAGCCGGCGGGACGCAGACGCTCGCCCAGGGACCGGTGGCCTCGCAGATCGCCATCAAGCAGCTGGGGACCAACGGCGGCGGCTTCTTCAACACCAACTCGGCGTACCCCTTCGAGAACGCCACTCCGTTCTCGAACTTCGTCGAGATGCTCTACATCATCCTGATCCCGGCCGCGCTCACGTACACCTACGGGCGGCTGGTCGGCAGCCGCCGCCAGGGCTGGGCGATCTTCGCCGCCATGTTCGTGCTCTACGCGGGGACGACGTCGGTCGCCTACCTCGCCGAGCAGCACGGCACGCCGGCGCAACACTCGGCGGGCGCCACCACGGCCGCGATCGCCGGCTCCACCGGCGGGAACATGGAAGGCAAGGAGCAGCGCAACGGCGTGGTCAACTCGGCGCTGTGGAACTCCACCACAACCGTCACCTCCAACGGCTCGGTGAACTCCGCGATGGAGTCGATGACCGGCATCGGCTCTTCGGTCCCGCTGACCAACCTGGGGATGAGCGAGGTGGTTTTCGGAGGCGTCGGCACCGGCCTGTATTCAATGTTGGTGTTCGTCCTGCTGGCGGTCTTCATCGGAGGCCTGATGGTCGGACGCACCCCTGAGTACCTGGGCAAGAAGATCGGCGCGAAGGAGATCAAGCTCGTTTCGCTCGCCGCGCTGTTCACGCCGCTGACGGTGCTGATGACGACGGGAGTCGCGGTGGCCAGCCCGCTCGGCCGGAAGTCGATCGACTTCGCCGGGCCGCAGGGGTTCTCCGAGTCCCTGTACGCATATATGAGCCAGGCCAACAACAACGGCTCGGCATTCGCCGGCTACACGGGTTACGTCCAGCCGAACGCTGGCAACCTCGGCGCCCACGGCGTGAAGATGGCCGACATCATGGGCGGCTTCACCATGATGTTCGCCCGCTTTGTCCCCATCCTGCTGGTGCTGGCGATCGCCGGCGCCCTGGCAGGCAAGCGCGTCGCGCCCGCCGGGCCCGGCACGATGCGCACCGACACGATCACGTTCGTCGTGCTCCTGATCTTTGTCGTCGTGCTCGTCGGCGCGCTCACCTTCTTCCCCGCGCTCCTGCTCGGTCCGATCGTGCAGGGCCTGACTACTCACCTGTTCTAAGACATGGGCCGCGAACTACGTATTTCAATCATCTCCGTTGTCGTCCTGACGATCTTGCTCGGCTTGGTCTATCCGCTAGTGATGACGGGCGTCTCACAGGTCGTATTCCCCGGCCGCGCAAACGGGTCGCTTATCACGCAGAACGGCAAGGTGGTCGGCTCGCGGCTGATCGCCCAGCCGTTCGCCAAGCCGGTGCTCGACAAGCACGGCAAACCGAAGACGACCAGCAGCGGCCTCCCCGTGCTGGCTGCGGACCCCGCTTACTTCCAGGAGCGGCCGTCAACCCAGACCGAGTACAACGCTGCCGCCTCGTCGTTCACCAACCTTGGACCCAACAGCACTGTCGCGGAGCAGACCTTCAAGTCAAACCTCGACGCTTACCTGAAGCTCGAGCAGCCGTACAACCCCGGACTGACCGCGGCGCAGGTTCCAATCGACGCGGTCACCAGCTCGGCCTCCGGCGTGGATCCGGAGATCTCGGTTGGCAACGCCGACATCCAAGCGCACCGGATCGCTGCGGTCCGTCACCTAGCGATCTCTGAAGTTATGAAACTGATTAAGGACAACACCAACAGCCGGTTCGTCGGGCTCCTCGGCGAACCTGGCGTGAACGTGCTCGATCTCAACCTCGAGCTCGATCACGTGACCGGAGGATCACGCTGATGTCGGTCGACACCTCTCCCGAGACAACACCGTCGGATCGCCGTCCGCGCTCCGAGCGCCGTGCGATCTCGCTGTTCCGCCGAGACATCGTCCGACGGGCCGTGATCGACAGCTTCGCCAAGCTCGACCCGCGCGTCCAGATCCACAACCCGGTGATGTTCGTCGTCGAAATCGGAGCGGCGATCACCACCGTCACGTGGTTGATTCAGGTATTCGGCGGCGGCCCGCTTGGTGGTGGGCACGAGCCGGCCTGGTACACGTTCGTGATCTCGGTGTGGCTATGGCTCACCGTGGTGTTCGCCAACATGGCCGAGGCATTCGCGGAGGGCCGCGGCCGCGCACAGGCCGACACGCTGCGCTCGATGCGCCAGGAGACCGTGGCCCGGATGGAGGACGGAACCGAGAAGAAGGCCTCAAAGCTGGTCAAAGGGGACATCGTCTTCGTCGAGGCCGGCGAGATCATCCCTGGCGACGGCACGGTGACTAGCGGGATTGCCTCCGTGGACGAGTCCGCCATCACGGGCGAGTCCGCCCCGGTCATCCGCGAATCCGGCGGCGATCGCAGCGCGGTCACGGGCGGCACCCGCGTGTTGTCCGACCGGATCGTGGTGGAGATCACCCAGGAGCCGGGCCACTCGTTCCTGGACCGGATGATCTCGCTCGTCGAGGGCGCCGAGCGGCGCAAGACCCCCAACGAAATCGCGCTCAACATCCTGCTCGCCAGCCTGACCCTGGTCTTCATCATCGTCGTCGCGACCCTACGTCCGTTCGGCCTGTTCGCCCACACGCCGGTCTCCGAGACCACGCTGATCTCTCTGCTCGTCGCGCTGATCCCGACGACGATCGGTGCGCTTTTGTCGGCTATCGGGATCGCGGGTATGGACCGGCTGGTGCGCCGTAACGTGCTGGCGCTGTCCGGACGCGCGGTCGAGGCGTCCGGTGACGTGGATGTGCTGCTGCTCGACAAGACCGGCACGATCACGATCGGAAACCGGCTCGCGAGCGAGTTCATCCCGATGCCGGGCGTCTCGGAGTCCGAGCTGGCCGAGGTCGCGCAGATGGCCTCGCTGGCCGACGAGACGCCCGAGGGACGCTCGATTGTGGTGCTGGCCAAGCAGTACGGGATTCGCGAGCACGACATGGCCGACCTGCACGCCGAGTTCGTGCCGTTCACGGCCCAGACCCGGATGAGTGGGGTCGACTTCGACGGTCGCCAGCTGCGCAAGGGCGCCGGTGACGCGATCATCGAGTTCGTCGCCGCTGACGGAGGGACTCCGCCGGCGGCGCTTCAGCCGGTGCTCGACCGGATCGGCCGCGAGGGCGGCACGCCGCTGGCCGTCGCACGCGACTCGCACGTGATGGGCGTGATCTACCTCAAGGACACGATCAAGGAAGGGATGGGCGAGCGCTTCGACCACCTGCGCGCGATGGGCATCCGCACGATCATGATCACCGGCGATAACCGGCTGACCGCGGCCAAGATCGCCGAGGAGTCCGGCGTCGACGACTTCCTCGCCGAAGCGACACCGGAGAAGAAGCTCGAGCTGATCAAAGAGCAGCAGGCTCAGGGTCGCATGGTCGCAATGACCGGCGACGGCACCAACGACGCGCCGGCGCTGGCCCAGGCCGACGTCGGGGTGACGATGAACACCGGCACCCAGGCCGCGCGCGAGGCCGGGAACATGGTCGATCTCGACTCCAACCCGACGAAGCTCATCGAGATCGTCGAGGTCGGCAAGCAGCTGCTGATCACCCGCGGCTCGCTGACCACGTTCTCGATCGCCAACGACGTCGCCAAGTACTTCGCGATCCTCCCCGCGATCTTCGCCTCCACCTACGCCGCCGCCCGGGGAGCACAGGGGCCGCTGCACGTGCTCAACATCATGAGCCTCGGCACGCCTCGGTCGGCCGTGATCTCGGCGATCATCTTCAACGCGCTCATCATCCCGTTGCTGATCCCGCTCGCGCTGCGCGGTGTCCGCTACCGGCCGATCGGCGCCGACGCCCTCCTGCGACGCAACCTCTGGATCTACGGTTTGGGTGGGATCGTCGCGCCGTTCGTCGGGATTAAGCTGATCGATCTGCTCGTCCACAACCTGTTCGGAGCATGAGAACCGCTGGGCGCCACATCCCGCCCCGGCTGGCGCGGTCAATGCGGGGTCGTGATGTTGCGAGCGGTCCTTGCTGACCGCCGCGGGCCATGCTATGTCCGCAGTAGCCAGCCGCACTAACCTGACGCTGCAAGACGTATCGCGATGCCTTCGCGTAGTGTGCTAGCACGCAAGGCGCGACCTCGATGAGCGTCGGGGTTGCCACCGCGCTCGCGCTGGTGTGCCTCGCCGGCGGCCTCGCCGCTGGCCTCTGGCTCCTTCCCCCCCACCGCAGGCAAGCCGTGGGAGACCGGCCAGGGCCGGTGCGGCGGATCCTGCTCCCCTTCACAGGCCAGGCCATCTCTCGGCGCGCCTTCGATGCCGCGCTTCGCCTCGCGAAGGCGGAGAACGCGACGATCATGCCGGCGTTCCTCGCGCGGGTCCCCAGGACCCTCCCACTCGAGGCTCCCCTCCCAGCCGCATGCGCTGTAGGCATGCCGCTGCTAGAGGCGATCGAGCAAGGTGCCGGCTCACAGGGCGTACAGGTCGATGCGCGCGTCGTGCGCGGTCGCACATACCGAGATGCGCTCCGCCACCTCGTCGAGCAGGAGCGCTTCGACCGCATCATCGTCTCCGCGACCGACAGCCCGCGCAACGGCCTCACCAGCGGGGACATCGAATGGCTGCTCGAACGGGTTCCCGCCGAGGTCATGATCCTGCGGCCGGCCCCGGACGACACCCGCGTTGTCACTGCGGATGACTCCCAGCGCCAGTCCTGATCGTGCGCCTGCCCATGAGAGCCTCCGCAGGCACAGCTGCGGTCGGCCCAATCTTCTAGCCGGAGACGAGCGCGTCTTCACGAAACCTGTATCCCGGACGGGCGTTTCTGCACGGGCCTTGCACGTCATGGCGCCGATGATGTGGGGGTGGAAGTCGAACGGGACCAGGGCGCGCTTTTCTTGCCCGGAGTGAGCAGGCACAGCAAGCCGACGCTAGAGGATCGGCTGATCGCGCGCATGCTGGCGCCGTGGTTGGATGAAGAGCTTGCCCGCGGGATGGGAGCGTCTCTGTCGGAGGCCCACACCGCCCGCGCAGAACAGCTCGCGCGCACGCGTGCCCGACGGGCGGTGGCGCACAAACTGGACAAGCTGGTCGACCGCGCACAGAATCCGCGACTCCTGTCTCGGATCGCACTCATACCTCCATGTCGCGAACAGGTGCACGACGCGATGCCACTGATCGTCGCGATCCGCTCCCGTCTCCTTTCGGGGGAGCCGCTGCCCGCACGAGGGGTTGCGCGACTCAAGACCCTGCTCAGCGACCGGAGCGGCCCGTGCTACGTATACCGTGGGCCCCAATCCCTCACGCTTGCGCTGCAGGAGATCGCGGAGTTACTACAGGCCGAAGAAGCCAAGCCCCTCTGACTTGAAGCGCAGTAACCCGTTCTACCAACCCGAGCGACCACAACCGGGCGACAAGATCGTCACGTTCTGCGGCCGACACGGCCCTTCGGCAGATCGACCCGCCACCAGTCCTGAACTCGGGCCAGGTCATGAGTGTCCTCCGCTGCCAAGAGGCGTACTCTCAACAGTGCTCGGTGACTCGCCGACGTCCCTGCTTGTGCCTACGCACGGACGTCCGCCCGACGACGACGGTCCGTCGATGGCGGTGTCGCCGTTCGCGAGCACGCAACTCGACGGGGCTCGCGACGACGACGTTTCTCCTTCCACGCAGACGGAGAAGCCGTTGCTGGCCATGGATCCCAGCTAACGCCCCCTGTGGACGACCAGCAACAGGTTACGAACCGGCCGCGCGATGCCCCGCCGCTTCCGGTTCGACCGGGCAGAGAAGGAGCGTGGCGGGGCCCGAGATCTTGACTGAACCTGCCGGATCGTCGACTGCGCTGCTGCTCTCTGACCAACCGAGTCACGACGTGGATGACCTGATCGTCCCTCAGCGCGACCCCTGTCGGACACTCTGGGCCAGGCCGGGGCCCCTGCACGGAGTCGCCGGCGGCGTCCATCCGTCGTCCGCAACCGCTCGACGCCTGGACAGAAGTCTTGGATCGGTGGCCGCAACGGCGACGATACAGAAGCTGAACCGACCTGGCCACGGCGGCCAGGCTCCCGATACAGTCGTGCGAGGGGCAGGTGCGCAACGCGGTGGGTGCCGCGCTCGCTTGGTGCTGGCCGCGGCGGTCGTAGACTCCCGGTGGTGTTGGCGACTGGGGAGCGGTCGGAGATCCGCTTGTCGGAGCTGGTTGCGCTGCTTTCGTTGGGGACCGATCTGGGGCTTGGTCAGCCGATGGAGCACATGATCAACGCTTGCTTGATCGCGTTGAGGTTGGCGGAGCGGCTGGGGATGGATGATTCGGAGCGCCCGGTTTTGTACTACTCGGGGTTGCTGGCGTGGGTGGGGTGTCATAGCGACGCGTATGAGCAGGCGAAGTGGTTCGGGGATGATCTGTTGTCCAAGAGCGACGCGCATTACGCGGTTGACTGGGGCCGGGTCGGGCCGGCGACGTCGTTTATGGTCAAGCACGTCGGCGGTGCGGGTAGGCGGCTGCCGGAGCGGGTTCGGGTCGGGTTGGCGTTCATGGGCGAGGGGCGTCAGGCGATGATGGCGATGGCCGTGAATCATTATCTGGCGACGGATGAGCTGGTGGTTCGCCTTGGGCTCGGTGAGGGGGTGCGCGACAGCTTGAGGCAGAGCTACGAGCGGTGGGATGGGAAGGGCGCGGAAGGTTTGAAGGGCGAGGAGATCCTTCCGGCTTCGCGGCTGATGAGCCTCGCTGACGTGGTCGAGGTGTTTCGCCGCACGGGCGGGGTGGAGGCGGCGGTGGCGATCGCGCGGGAGCGCAGCGGCACGCAGTTCGATCCTGAGCTGGTGGAGATTTTCTGTGAGCTGGCGCCGGTGCTGCTCTCGGAGCTGGACTCGGCGCCTAGTTGGGAACAGGTGATCGCGGCCGAGCCGACGCTGGGTGGGGTTGTGTCGGATGAGCGGTTCGACGATGCGCTGGAGGCGATTGGCGAGTTCGCGGATTTGAAGTCGCCGTGGACGATCGGCCATTCGCGGGGGGTTGCGGATCTTGCCGCGGAGGCGGCCCGCGGCAGCGGGTTTGCGAGCGGTGACGTGGTGGCGATCAGGCGGGCGGGCGTTGTGCACGACCTTGGTCGCCTTGGCGTGTCGAACGCGGTGTGGGACAAGCGGGGAGCGCTGACGCGGTCCGAGCTTGAGCGGGTTCGTTTGCACCCGTATCTGAGCGAGCGGATGCTCGCGTTCTCGCCGGCGCTGGCGCCGCTTGGCGCGATCGCGGTGCAGCACCACGAGCGGCTTGACAGTTCGGGGTACCCGCGCGGCGTCTCGGGTGATGCGATCACGCCGATGGGCCGGATCCTTGGTGCGGCTGATTGTTATCACGCGATGACGGAGATGCGCCCGCACCGGCCGGCGCGCTCGCCCGAGCAGGCGGCGGCGGAGGTTCGCGCCGAGGTAGCGGCGGGGCGCCTGGACGGCGAGGCGGTGGACGCTGTGCTGCGCGCGGCCGGCCACCGGGTCAGGCGCCAGCGCGAGTGGCCGGCCGGGTTGTCGCCCCGTGAGGTGGAAGTGCTGAGGCTGCTCGCGCGCGGACTCTCGAACAAGGAGATCGCCGAGCAGCTCACGATCACCCCCAAGACCGCCGGGAGTCACATCGAGCACATCTACATGAAGATCGACGCTTCGAACCGCGCCCAGGCGAGTCTGTTCGCGATGCGGCACGGCCTGATGTCGGACAGCTGACTGGCAGGAAGATCGGGCGAACGCCCGATGACTGCGGACTCAATCGCTCATACCTTGATCGCAGCGAAGTTCGGCGATCCAGGAGGAGCACATGAGTCTCGGAGCATCGGCGGTTCAAGCTGAAGGGAACCAGGTCCATGCCAACGGCATCGACATCCACTACGTTGAGGCTGGGGAGGGCCAGCCGCTGATCCTCCTGCACGGCGGCGTTGTGTCGACGAACCTAATCTGGGAGGGCGTACCAATCGCGTACGCGTCGCACATGGGAGCGCTCGCGAATCATTTCCACGTGATCGCTCCCGACACGCGGGGTGGCGGGCGGACGGCGCACCGCGGCAGCGAGGAGGTCTCGTTCGACCTGCTGGCTGACGACGTCGTCGCGCTGATCGATGCCCTCGGTCTCGACCGACCGCTGATCACGGGCTTCAGCGAGGGCGCGATCACGGCGACGATCGTCGCGATCCGCGACCCGGAAGCGGTCCGCGCCGTCGTCAACAACGCCGGCCACGACGCGTTCAACCCGAACGCGCCCAGCATGGCGATGTGCCGGATGATGCTCGGCGGCAGCCCGGACGCGACCGAGGCCGACGCCGACGCAGCCGCGGGATTCTTCGAGCAGTCTGACGAGATGCGGGCCGTGTTCCAGCTGATGAAGGCCGACCAGGACGGCGGACACGGACCCGGCCACTGGAAGACCTACCTCGACCTGGCGTTCCCACGGATCTCGAGGTCCCCCGGCTACACATTCGAGGATCTCCGCAAGATCTCCAGCCCCATGCTGATCCTGACCGGCGACCGAGACAACTTCTGCTCGGTCGAGGAGGCCGTGACGGCCTACCGGATGCTCTGGGATGGCGAGCTCGCGATCCTGCCGAACACCGGCCATCTGATCACTCCGGCGGCGATCGAGACCACGATCGAGTTCTTCGAGCGACAGCTCGCCAGCGCGTCCGGCGCGGCGCCCGTGGTCGGCTGAAGCGAGAGGCCTTTCGATCATGCCAACGATCCGTGTCGTGCTTCAGAGCTCGGTCGCGCCCGAGTGCGTCCTGCAAGCCGCATACGACTTCTCCGAGCGGCGCGCCGAGGTCTGGCCCGCCGTTTCCGTCCCGCACCTCACCGTTCACGACCGCGGCGACACGTGGGCCGACGTCACCGAAGGCACCCGCGCCGGCCCGATAGTCAACTGGGAGCGCTGCCGCTATGACTGGTCACGACCTGGAGTCGTTGCAGCGCCCGTGACCGATTCCAACGTCTACGCGTTTCCGGAAAGCAGCTGGGAAATCAAGGCGACGCCGACCGAGAACGGCAGCCACGTCGAAATGATCTGGGTGCGCGAGTTCAAACCCGGCCCGCGCGGGAGGCTGTTCGGAGCCCTGTTCCGGCTCGTCGGCAAGTGGCTGTTCACCAAATACGCCCGAGACGTACTGACTAACCTCGAGCGGATCGAGCACAACGAGGGGACTCACGAGCGTCACGACGCTGCGTCCAACCCCCCGGTGGAGCTGGACGTTCAACCCTCTCGATCAGGAGGATCTCGGTGACTCCGGAGTTGACACATACCGCCTTTGAAACGACCCGACGGGAGCCGCGAATGTCAGTGACAGTCGACAGGGTCCGACGCCTTGGCGGGATCGTAGGCATTGCGTTCGTCGTGCTCGGCGTGATCGCGATATTCCTGCCGGGCACGCC
>Ga0335085_10004976_pt1 | contig 21682 bp, 22 predicted proteins | sample Lox_Sample_45_FD_206712 | JGI IMG/M metagenome (GOLD analysis project Ga0335085, IMG submission 206712) | Soil microbial communities from Loxahatchee National Wildlife Refuge, Florida, United States - Lox_Sample_4.5 | ecosystem: Environmental > Terrestrial > Soil > Wetlands | place: USA...
CGCAGCGACAGATTCGTTGGTGCCGCGGCGAATAGGCTTCATGAGCGTCTTAATCGAACCGCCAAGCTGGACTGACGTCACATACTGTCTGCAAAGTCGCGTTCAGCAAGCCAAATGGTAGCACCACGATTCCACGCCAGCACCGCCGTTGGAGCTCGGAGGAGCAGCAGAAAGATGGCCCGGAATCCGCATTCCCGATTTCTGCTGACCATTCTCGGCGGCAGGTGCCGCCCTGGCGTGCAAGCCGGCGAAAACGCCATTCACGCAGTCGTCACCGCTGTCGGCTTTACCGGCTTCCGGCGCGCTGCTGAAACCCAGGTTCAACCTGGTCTTCGATGCTCGACCATAGCTATTGGCACTACGCGCCCCGAACCTGCTTCGAGCGGTGCACACGCTCTATTGGGCCGCCGCCGAGAAATAGTCAGCAGAAATCGGAAATGCGGATTTTCCGGGCCATCTCTCTGCTGCTCCTCCGCTGCTTGGCGGTGGGGCTTGCCGCAAGGCCCTGGGAAACTTGCCGTGCGCGTCTTTGTGAGATCTGCCGTAGTTCTTGCCACGGGTAACCTGATGGACCCGGCACTCATGGTCAAGGAGGCGTGAGTCGGTTCTTCAGCCAATCATACTGGTCGGGCCCGTCCGCGAGGCAGGTACACTGAATAGGCCCAGTATCTGTTGAAGAAGCAGGGCCTGGTTGTTGATCGAGGACTGCTCCTGCGTGGCGTTGGGCATGTCGGCGGCAGAGACACCTGGGAGCACATCAGTTGCCGAAGGTGCAGAGGCGGAGACGGTGGGCTGGGTATTCTGGGACGTCGGAGAAATGCCACGTGTGCTGTCCATCTGCGTCTGGAGTGCAGCTACGCCGAGACTTAGCGCATCTTGCGACGAGGCCGATCGCAGCACAGCCGTCGAGTCCGAGGCCGACATACCGGAAAGCACACCGCCGGGCTGTCTCAAGTAGGGCAGGCCGTTCAGCGAGGAAGGAATCGATCCCACGATCCGCTCCTAAACGTCTTATCGGCGGGGAGCGCGTGTTTTTCTAGCCGGAATATTCGGTGATGCTTCAGAAGTTCTGCAAAAACCGATACGACTTAAATTGGGTCAAATAGATTAGGGTCATCATGTTCCGGAGCGACAGGCGCAGATTGGAGAGAGATTCCCCGGCCCGGAATATCCGTCGACAGTGCATTGGGAGCATTTCGTGTGGAAAATGTTCTGAAGCAGAGAATGCATGTCCAAGGCCAAAAACACGATTCCGGGGCGTCCGAGGGAGCCCAATCGACCGCTGCCACTATGCCACGATTTGAGGCCGCTTCGATCAAACCAAGTTCTCAAGAGGGTCCCGATGTCAAGCGCCCTGGCCTAGGTGTTCGGTGAGACTCTGGTCTACCGCAACCCCATACCTTTCCGCTCCTTCCGATGGGTAAGAAGGCATAGCACAAACAAGGTAAAAGGTCCTTGAAATCTTGATCTATGGGGGTATAACCCAATCTGCATCCGGGGTTTCCCCGGCCGTAATCCTACTGAGCGGCGCAAGCGCACCATCGAAGTCGCTGATACCCGGAAGACACGGTTGGGGAGCGGAGGAACTCGGATGCGACGTTACCCCACCCAAAACAGCGCAATTGCATTCGGTTCAATACAGTTTACGGGCGAGCAACAGATTGGACGGGACTCGTCCGTACCCATAACCAATGCGGAAATTAAGGGGTTTTGGACCGGTTGACAGATAGGCTTTCAGCAGATCGGCTTGCTGGAGCCAGCGGAAGCTGCCGTATGGCCGAACGTAGGTGCCGTACAACTGTACCGTCCACGGCGCCGCGACGAAGAAGCGGTATGGGATACCTGAATCGTCCTGCAAGACGGCGACGCTCTTCGAGAGCACACGCTCGCGTATGATCGAAAATTCTTCTTTGTGGACCATGTAGGAGGTTGCTTTGAGGAGCGTTGCGGTCCCTTTCAGGTCGGCCAGGAAACCCAGGAACGGCTGGTTCTCCCGCAGGCCGTTGTTGGAAAGGTTCACCGAGAAGTACAGCAGCTTGTGGACAGACTGGTCGTCGTCCCTGCGGAAATCGATCTCCAGGCCCTTGTTGCCGATTTTGCCAGGCGCTTTGTAGCCGGCCGGGCGCTCGATAATGTGTCCGCCGTCCTCCAGTCGCACGTAGCGAAACCCCAGGATTGTGTGATTGGAGCGCACCAGAAGCTCAAGAATAGGCAGGAAAAGGCCGTCGCTGACTTGCCCTCGAAACTGGCGATCCATCTGTCGCGTGGTGAAGAAACTGCGGCTCAACTCCGAAGCGATCGTTGCCCGGACGCTCGCGAGGTATTTCTCGAGGTTCTTGCGCGCGAGTTGCCTTGGGGGCGGCAAGGTGCCGGCCGGCTCAAGTCCCACCAGCACATAGGTGGGGCTGTCGGGAAAGAAAACGGTGACCATCAGCGCGTCCGGTCCACTAAAAGGGTAAAAGACCGGCGATTGGGCAATGGGAGTGGCGCCCAACTCCTGCTTCTGGAAGGCTCGCATCGCAGGGAGGGATGCCTTTTCCATCCTGTTCCAGGCGCGATCCAGTTCGCGATGATGTTTGATCCAGGCCGCTTGTTTTTCGAGATCACCGAATGGGCTGCCGTTTCGCGCGGGCAGGCCGGCAAGAAACCGTCCCAGGTCGTCGGCATAGCGATCGCGAGGGGTGGAGGCGGAGAAGCGGCCTGCCGAGAGGTCCTTGATTACGGTCTTCGGCGCGTGATTGCAGGAGGCGGCGAGCAGTCCAATAGCCAGGGGGAGCAAACCGCTACGCCGATGGTGCTGTCTTAGATTCCAGTCCAAGAAAAACAAACCTGTTAATCTTGATTTTAATACAGCCTGGATTCCGCCCGCGTGATCTGCTTTGGCAAGATTGTTCACCTGCGCCGTTTCCGAGCTCGCAAGTCCCGACGGGAGGAAGCGAGTGATTCTGCGTGGCCGTACAGTTCTTGGGTCCCTGACCGTAGGTGCACGCTAGCAACTGGGACAAACCGGTGGGCATGGTATACGGGCCGCCTTTCCCCCGTTGCATGCAAGAGTGAAAGAGATGCCTGCAAAGCCCAGCACCGTTGTAATGCTACAATTGCAGCGTATGCTTGAGGCACACGCCGCTGATCCGGGCCGTCGCGCCTTTCCTAGCATTTTCCTCGGCCGCTGATTGGTCGCTTTGTTTCGAAAACCAGCTTTCGGAAACGAGGTAAATTTCGAAATGCGAAGACTGCTTTCGAACGGTTTGGCCGTTTTTGCCGGTGTGGTCTCGCTGGCGGTAAACGGAGTCACGGCGGATTCCGCACAGACAGCCACCGCCGAACATCGCAACGAACCCGTCAAGGATCCCCGTCTCGCCTTCCTGCGCGCTTTCTTCGAGCAGGGCAACTGTCCCGCCGCCAACCTATCCCCTATTTTTCTGGAAGCCGCCGACATGTATGCTCTGGACTGGCGCCTGCTGCCGAGCCTCTCATTCGTGGAGACCTCCGGCGGCAAAGCAACCAGAAACAACAACCTTTTCGGGTGGGATTCGGGCCGCGCGGCGTTTTCATCCGCGGCTGCCGGGATTCGCGCCGTGGCGTCCTCGCTGGCGCATTCCAGGCTGTACAGACACAAGGATGTCGACGGGATTCTGAAAACCTACAACAGAAACGCCAGTTATGCCCACAAGGTGAAAGATGTGATGCGCCGGATCGCCCCCGTAGCGGATTAAAGATGCGGCGTGGGGTTCGGAGGCTGGGCTGCTGAGCTTTCCTGCCCGGCATCAGACAGCTTCCGAGCGTTCAGTCCTCAGCGCTTCACATCCCCAACGCCTCGTGTGCGGTCTTTCGCAATGCGGCAGCGCCAGAGCTTGGCTTCAGCGAGAGCCGCTTCGCTCGGTACACTCCGGCGGACTTGGACTCCAGTTTTTCGGGTGTCCGGTCAACCAACCACGCAGCCCGCACGGCGTCGGGGTCGCCCGGAGAAATCCAACCAGGAGACCCGTGTGACCTTGACTTTGGCGCTGAGAGTCCTATACTCCGATCAAATGGGAATCGAAAAGAGGATTCTCGCCTATCGTCATGAAAACCGCCTACCGCGCAACGGGAGAAGATTCCGCAGATTCTCATTGTGCATGACAACCGCCAGGGCTTGATCGCGCGCAAAGCGGTGCTCGAGGAACTCGGCTGCCGGATCTGGGAGCGCCGCCAGCGGCCAAGACGCCCTGGAGGTCTTCTCCAAGCACCAGTTCGACGTCGTCGTGATGGACTTCAAGGTGACTGGCATGGATGGCGGCGAGCTGATGGGCCACATCCGCAGCCTGAAGACCGACGCGCGTATCATTGTGGTTTCCGCCTTTGTGGACCTGTTGGGCTTGAGCGCGCAGAGCACGGGCGCCGACGTGATCATACCGATCATGGCGGTTAACACGACATATCCCGGCACCGATCGCACTGTCTTCGTGGAAGCGTGATTTGGATGACCCGGAGCGGCAAAGGAACAGTTTGCGCGTTTAGGTCAACTGACCGCATCACGCCGAGCTGTGGGTACGTCAGTAGTACTCCCCGACCTCACGTGCCGCGCATGCATATCAATGCACCAGAGTAATCTCAATATGCCGGCGGATTGTATGCTGAAGCGCCTCGCCGCACTTCGTCAGCGCTACATCATCGCACTCGCGGACGCTCGTCACTACGGGGTTGTCCATGCTCCCGGATAGTATCCTGCCGTCCGTCGTGCTTACGATCATTGAGACGTTGAAAGTCTCCTTGCCAACTCCTGCCTCGTACTTCCCCTCTTTTGTCTTCTTAACCTGCACCCAGTTGTTCGGCGTATCGGCCACCGCCGCCTCCATCCACGCCGCTGGAAACCGCAGGTTCGGATGTGCGGGTGGCACATGGTGAACGACAACTACGGCGGACCGCCTCGTCTGGTCCATTGACTGAATATTCAGGTCGAAGTCAACGTGATCCTTCCCGACAAGGACGTGGGTACCGTCTGCCCATGAGCCCTCCTGTGGGTTGGGCACGTAGAAGTGATCGCCCGCTTGTCGCAGAATTCCGATTCGGTTGATAAGCCACAGATCAACGTAAAAGGTCATCAGATCTGTTATTGGTCCCACCATTCGCGGCTCCACTGCGCTCAGATTGGGACCGGAAGGTATATTGGCGGGATCCAGCGAGAGCGGCTGGCGAAAGTCAGCCGTGGCTGGCGTCAACGAGACAGCCTGCCCATTGCAGGTCATCTCGGTCCAGCGAAACTCCTCGACATAGCTGCCGCCCGCAGCCTTCTTGACCTGACCAGTGGCGTCGGCGGTGTAGTGCCAGTCGTCGTTGGTGGCTGTCATGTGGTACGTGAGCGCTTCTCCGTCACGGTAGTGGCGCGTGAGCGGGCCCCCACCCACCAGAGGCGCCTGCGCGGCGAGCAGGGTGGAGACAGGAAGCGTTACAAGAAAGACGAACAAAGGCTTCATTGTGCTTTCCTCAGGATGCCGTCGGTAAAGATTTGCATTTGCTGATGAACTGCCTGGGTTGTCTGCTGAAAGGGTGGCCCCTCGACTGCCCAGAGGGCCGTCAGGCCAAGATGAATCGTCTTGAAACCCAGAATCAGATGCGGAAGGTCGGTGTCCGGCCGGAGCAGCCCGCGCTCTGCAAACACGGTGAAAAGCGACTGGAGCGGCGGATCGGTGTACTTCTGGATATCGACCAGGTACGGAAGGAGGCGTTCCGTATCCGCGAACATCTGGGCCAGAAACACACGCACGAAGCCGTGATATGGCTCCTTCAGCCGAAAGTGCAGAAGAACGTAATCGGCGAGAACGCAATGCGCCGGCCGCTTTCCCGGTCTGAACGCAGCGATCTCGGGAGAGAGGCGCGCCTCCAGATCGGCCATGAACGCCACCACTATGTCTTCCTTCGTTGCGAAATGGTTGTAGATGGTCCCCTTCCCAACATCCGCAGCCGCCGTGATCTCGTCGATGGTTACGGCACCGATGCCGCGGCGCGAGAACAAATCAATCGCCGTGGATAGGATCTGGGCCGGGCAGCGATCTTCTTCCGTTCGCGTATTGGATGACTGTATCAAGAGAATCGAGCTTTTCAAGGAGGGCACAGCGGTCGAGTACGAAACCGCGACGGCCGCGACAACTGCCCAGAACATGCATCAGTTCAATCGCCCTCCGCCGCCGTAGCTGGAAGATCGACTCAAACATCGGCCGATCAATTGTCGGAACCGAGACAGTTCGCAGTTTTGCGATGATTTCAGGACGGCGCTGCAACCAGTACCGCTTATACGGCATACAGTGATGGGCTCCGTTTCCTCAGCCATAGCTTAAGGGGCGCGAACGCGAAACAGGTTTCGAATTCCACGCGCGAGCTTGCGCATCATCAGGATGCCGATCACGACCAGCACCGCCACGACCATAAGCATCACAACCGGGTGGAACGCTGTCAGAAAGGAGAGCCCCACGCTACCAGCATCTTCAAGAGCGCTGAGCGCGACGTTGCTGAATGGCTCTGGAGACGCATTTACGGCAAGCCGCGTCGCCGCCTTCGTTCCATGGGACGCCAGCGCGATTCCGCCGCCCAACAGAAACGCCGCCAGACGGACCCGGCTATCGAAATGCCCGAAAGCAGCCGCGGCTAGCACTGCGCCAACAGGGACCCGGATGAACGTATGGACGGCGTCCCAAGCAGAGTCCACGGCGGGAATCTTGTCAGCCACTAACTCTACTAGGAACAGTAGCCCAGCTACCGCGATCACCCACCATTCGCCAAGAATGCGCAGATCACCGGGCAGGTGTGCAAGTCCAAAGCGTTGGAGCAAGCCCAATGTGAGTACGCTGCCATAGAGCTTGACGCCCGAAAGCCACGCAGCGCCCATCGCCGCGCCCCAGGTTCCAAACCAGTCCATGCTGCCATCCCTAGCCCCCGGCCATCGCAGTCGCGGCCCTACTTTTGCTTCGCGATGACCAGGTTCTTGATCTTGTTGTAAGTGGCCTGCGGAATGATCTTTTTGTCGACGAGTTCGTTCTTTACGCGATACGGCCGGCCCTTGATGATCTTCTCCGCGTAGGCCGTACCGATTCCCGGCAGCGCCTGCAGTTGTTTCGCGGTGGCAGAGTTAATGTCCACAAGGTCCGCCGCCTTGGCGTTGGCGGCCGTAGTGGCGCTCTTCGCCGGCGCAGTTGTTTGGGCCGGTGCTGCTACGAGCGAGAGCGCGAGTAACAACATCATCAAATAATTCAAGAGCTTCATGTGTCTCCTTCCCGCATGGCTGTAAGATCCAGCCAGCAGCAACTTCGCCTTGACAAATAGCCTCCGCCTGCCTGTTTCGAAGGGAGCCGGAGAATCAGCCAACCACACGCGAATAAACAAACAGCACAATCAGCGCTCCGACGAGCGCCATCAAAAAGCCTGCCGGGTGGCCTTCCTTGTACATGCCGGTCTTATGGCCGATGAACCCTCCCAGCCACGCACCGACTATGCCCAGAATCATCGTCAGGATCAGGCCCATGTGCTGGCGGCCTGGCATCACGGCACGGGCCAACAGACCGATAAATAGTCCGAAGATGGCGTGCCCAATCATGTGTAACATCTCGTCTTTCCTCCTCTTTCTGTTTGTGGCGCTCACGGGAGCAGCCAGCGAATTCAACGTGAATAGTCCTCAACCACCGTCCTAGGCGGCGGCCGTTTTACTTGTACCGGTAGCCGGTTCACCGGCGACTGCGGGGTAAGCGATCCCCGCAATCGCAGCTCCAACTATCGGCGCCAGCCAGAATAACCAAAGTTGTTGCACCGCCCAGCCACCCACGAACAGTGCCGGACCCGTGCTCCGCGCCGGGTTCACCGACAGATTGGTAACCGGAATTCCGATCAGGTGACACAGCGTCAAGCCCAGGCCAATTGCGATCGGCGCAAAGCCCTGCGGCGCGCGCCGATCGGTGGCGCCCAGAATGATCATGAGGAACATGAACGTCAGCACCACTTCGGTAACTAGGCAGGCCACCAGAGAGTAGCCGCCGGGCGAATGCTCGGCGTAGCCGTTGGAAGCGAATCCGCCTGCGAGATCGAATCCGGCCTTGCCGCTGGCGATTACGTACAGGACGGCCGCAGCGACAATTCCACCCGCTACTTGCGCGACCACATAGGCCCACAGATCGGAAACGGGAAAACGCTTTCCAACGACCAAGCCGACAGAAACTGCTGGATTCAGATGGCATCCTGAAATGTGGCCGATAGCATACGCCATGGTCAGAAGCGTCAGTCCGAACGCCAACGCGACGCCGACAAACCCAATGCCAAGGGTTGGAAATGCGGCAGCGAGAACCGCACTGCCACATCCTCCGAAGACCAACCAAAACGTGCCGATGAACTCCGCGATCGCCCTCTTGCTCAAGGGCATAAAGTAACCTCCTTCTCAGGTTCACTCGCGATACGGCGTGGATCATCCGGCCACCGCGTAGCCGCCTCGGGGTTGCGTAGGCGCGGATATGCAGCAGATATTATAGTCCTGTTGGGTACGCAAGGATACCCAAAGTTTTTGGCATCCTCCCCTGGAGACCGTTCCGATGGGGGTCTTGGCTTTGCGGCTGAACAACCCGGCAGAGTCTGCGAAGGCAAGGACGAAGAAGGGATCTCAATTCCGAAGCGACTTTCCAGCCGACCTTCAAGCATGGGTTGTGGGCCGACAGAACACAGGCTACCTGAAGATGACGAGTCCTCATGAATTGATTGACTCGCTTGTGACGTCTCTAGAGGTTAGGAGCGAATTCCTCAAATACCACCACGGAACTCTCCCCTTCGTCCGCCAATGCCGTCTTAACAGGCGTTCTGGCTGCCGTTCGAAACGCCGATTCGCACGAAGCCGATGGGGCTCGGGTGAGTTTTGTGCACAGGCGTGACTTCACTCATTGTTATCCGCGCGAAACCAGGTATCCCCCGACATACGATATCGATAGTCCGAAGATGATCGAAGCCAGCAGGATCTTGAGATAAGTGGCGGGAACGAAGCGCTGTACCCGCGCGCCGAGATACATTCCGGCCATCCCTCCCACGCCGAATGATAATCCCAGCGTCCAATTCGGAGCTACGGCCATGCCGCTGCCCTGGTAGAAGGCGGCGGCGAACTGATAGAAACCCACCCCGGCGAAAGAAGTCACCAACGTGCCCAGCAGCGTCGCCCCGGCCACCGTGTACACCGGGAGTTCGTAAATGGCCACCAGAAACGGCGAGATAATCGCTGCGCCGCCGATTCCATAAACTCCACCGATCAGCCCTACAATAAGACTCAGAACGAATACGCCCGCCGGCTTGCATCGGTACTGCCGCTGGCGAAATTCAAAAACCAGCCGCCGCCAGTTGAACTCCACCGTGCGCGCATACCATTCCCCGCCTTTCGCGACAGGATTTGGCGCGTTGCGCGATTTCCGAATGTCCAACACCAGCCGGATGCCCAGCCAGAGCAGCACCAACCCCACGAACACTTTGAAGTGCTTGGCGTCCGGCAGGCATAGGAGCCGGACGAATCCCCCCGCGACCACCCCGGGTAAAGTGCCTGCCACTACCAGCAGGGCCAGCGGCCAGATCACCCGCTTTTCCCGCGCGTACCGGTAGACACCCGCGGGCGTGGCGACCAGGTTAAATACGAAATTTGTGGCGCTGACAGCCGGGCTGGTGAACCCGAGCACGCTCATTTGCAGCGGCAGCAGCAGAAACGCGCCCGAAATGCCGCCCATGGATGTGAAGAAGGAGATGACGAATGCCGCGACGGGCGGTAACCAGATGGAAGTCTGCATCGGGAGATCGGAGAATGGCGGACCGTGTGATTGAAGGGTTCACAAGCCGGCCACATACACAATCACGGCGTCCACGTCCTCCTTGCTGTAGAACTGCCCGCGAATCAAGTACTGATCGTTGATGGGCGCCATTCGCAGCTTCTCTCGAATCTGACCTTGGGTCAGCCGCCTTCCGATACCCGCCAGCGGCTTGACATCCTCGCAGATGTGCAGATCGCCGTCCTCGCCATGGCAGCGGACACATTCGCCATTGTAGACGGTCTTGCCGAACTGCCAAAGCTTGACGAACCCGGCCAGGTCCGCCCCGGTCAAAGTCTGTCCTGGGAGCAGGCGGCGAGTCACGCCGCCCGGATCGACCAGAACCGTGGCCGGTGGGTCGGCTTCCAGGAATCGCCGGTTTGCTTGAGCGTCGCCGGCCAGTCGGAACACCAAGGTATCCAGCGCCGCCAGATCGCGGCACGTGGCATTGACAACCGCGGGCGCCAGCCTAGCACCCGGCGCTTCCGCCAGGATCACGGCCTGCGCTTTTTGGTGGTACGCGGCCAGCCGCACCTCCGTACCTGAGCAGTCCCGTAAAGCGACGTCCGGAACCGCCTCCCCCAATTTCACTGCCCAACCGAGCGGCAGGGCGCACTGCGCCAACGCCAGCGCTACCCAAAATTTACGGATGCGCATATCGTGAAATAGCCTCGCTCACAGTATACAGCCATGCATCCTGACAGTTCCGCGACTTTACCGGGGTACTGCGAGCCGCCTCACAGATGCATCCACATCGCCTTCGCCTCAACGGTCGCATCGCTACGTCTCCGTGCTGGCTGGTGTCGCCGCGAATCGCGTTAGCGCCAGGCGCGCCGGCTCGCCTCCGCCCTGGCGCGCTGGGCCGCGATCGTGTTAGCAGTGGTCGCGTCGGCGGCACCCGGAGCGGACAAGGCAATGCCGTAAACGCACGCGCTGCTTGGCCGCGCCGCCTCCCGAACACCCCGGCTCGCCGGCGCCTTCGATAACGCCTGCGTCGTCTCGACACGCCAATCGCGGCTGGCTGGCGTCAGCCGTTATAGCCACTGGGGCGTCGTAGGCGTCCGGGATCTTGAATATCGAGAGGCACGGCCAGAGAACGGAAACTCCGAAGCGATCGCTCGCATCGCCGGTGCGCTAGTGCCGCGCGATGTAGCGCAATTCCAGATGGTTCTTTCCCCGGATGGCGAATGGCTCGCCACGTCCCTGACTGACGGCACGACCACCAATTTATGGTTGCTTCCCGCAGGCGGTGGACCGATGCTTCAAGTAAGTGACTTCGGCCTTCGGTCTATCCTGATTGTCCGCCGCGTTTCCTGGTCAGCGGACAGCAAGGAAGTCTATGCAGCGGTTGCTAATTGCGATGCTGACATCGTGATGCTGGAGGGTCTGATCTACTAAAGTGCAGAAGCCTCTCTCGTACATGCGATCCTAATTTTTTAATAATCGGATAATAGAATATGGAAAGAGACATTCACTTTAGTTATTTTCGCGTTCGCCCGATTCCCGGTCCGGTGGCATCTTCACCGGAGCGCGGCGCAACTTAAAGCCCGGGTTAACTATTAATAACTATCGGATATAAAGACCTGAACCTATACTGTTAAAAAGCAGTTCGGCTAAGAGAGTCCTTATCTGAATCGTGGCTAAATCTGTGCCTTGCGGTCGCAAAGTTAAGAAAGGCGGTGCCCGGCTGTGGCTGCGACGGGCGACGCACACGGCTGTACTTTTTCTGGTGGCTTCTTCCGCATCTGCGTCCCATGCGGTTCTGGTCAAGGTCTCGCAGATCCGCATGCTCAGCCCGGACCAAGCCAAGCGTAAGCTGCCCATAAGGCTGTTCGGTGTAATCACGTATCACGCGCCGGAATACGGAGTGACATTCTTCCAGGACGAAACGGCGGGCATTTTTGTCTGGCCGGAGCAGGCCGACACACAGCTTGCCACTGGCAGCCTGGTGCGGATCGAAGGCAACACGACCCCCGGCGACTTCGCGCCGTCCATCGAACACGCCCGCATTCACGTGATCGGGCGCGGCGCACTGCCGGGAGCGGCGCCTAGAATGCTGGAGACGCTGCTCGAAGGCAACGACGACAGCCAGTGGGTGGCAGTCCGAGGAGTCGTGCATTCCGTGGTGCTGGAGGACCGCTTGCCCCCAGACATGCGCGCGGGCCCGCCACAGCTGGTGCTGGGCATTGCGTCGGGCGGGAACCTTTTCAAGGCCCGCATACGGGACTTCCGCCGGGACCAGGATTATCGCGATCTGGTCGATTCCACGGTCGAGGTCCGGGGCGCCTGCGGAACTTTGTTCAACAATCGCAGGCAACTGGTAGGGGTGCAGCTCTTTGTCCCGGACGTGGCGCAGGTGACGGTCGAGCAACGCGTGAATAGCGATCCGTACAGCCTGCCAGTGCTGCCCACCACCAGCCTGATGCGATTCAATCCCGCCACCGCCGGCGGGCACCGGATGCGGGTGCGAGGCGTCGTCACCTTAAATAGGCCGGGCGAGGGAATTGTGGTGCAAGATGCGGCCGGCGGCGTGCTCGTCGAGACGGCCCAAACCCAGGACGTGCAACCCGGCACAGTGGTGGACGCGGTGGGGTTCCCGTCGGCCGGGCGCTACGCGCCAATTCTGGAAGACGGCGATTTCCGCGTGCGCGGCAAAGCGGCGCTTCCTACGCCGCGAGAGCTGACGGCCGCAAACGGCGCATCCGCGCAACACGACGCGGAGATCGTACGCATCGATGCCACTCTAATCGATCAGTCCGAGCACGGGCATTTCAAAGTCCTGACGCTCCAGCAGGGCAACCTCACGTTCACGGCGCTGCTGGAGAACGCGGGCCGATTCGGTACCTTCGAAAACGGCAGTTACCTACGGTTGACGGGTGTCTGGTCCGTGGAGACCGATCGATACCGGCGGCCCACAAAGTTCGAGATAAGATTGCGCTCGGCGGGCGATATTGCGGTACTGCGGCGGGCGCCCTGGTGGACCGGACAGCGCATTCTGGGGCTGCTGGGAATCCTGGTCGGGCTTATCCTGGCCGGCTCTCTGTGGGTCTGGTTCCTGCGCCGGCAAGTGCGAACGCAAACCGAGACTATCCGTGCCACATTGGAAGCCACGGTGGACGGCATCCTGGTTTTGAACTCGGCAGGCCACGTCACGACGTGGAATCAGAAGTTCGTGGACATGTGGCGGGTTCCGGATGCCACAAAGTCCGCGGGCAAGGATGCGATCTTCGTATTTATTACCGGGCAACTGCGCAATCCGGACAGTTTTGCGGCGGGCGTCCGGAACCAAACCAGCTCGCACACGCAGAGCGACGATCTACTGGAAACCAACGATGGGCGGGTGTTCGAGTGGCACTCCGAGCCGCAGTTGGTCAAATCCGAAGAGGTGGGCCGGGTCTGGGGTTTCCGCGACGTCACCGAACGGCAGCGGGCGCAGCAGCGCCTGGCGGCCCGAACGGCAGAACTGGACCGGGCCAACGCGGAGATCTCCAGGCTGAACGAGCGGCTCAAAGCCGACAACCGGCGGATGAGCGCGGAACTGGAGGTGACGCGGCGGCTGCAGCAGATGATTCTGCCGCGCGAAGAAGAACTGCAGCAGTTCGGGCACCTCGACATCTCCGGGTTCATGCAGCCCGCCACCGAAGTCGGCGGGGATTACTACGATGTCGTGTCCAAAGACGGTCGGGTGGTATTCAGCATCGGCGACGTCACCGGCCACGGCCTGGAGAGCGGCGTCATGACGATCATGGTGCAGACCGCCGTCCGAACCCTGCTCGCCTGCGGCGTGCAAGACCGCCGGAGGTTCTTCGAGGTGCTGAACCGGGTTATCTACGACAACGCGCATCGCATGAATTGCCAGCGTAACCTGACGCTCAGCGTCCTGGACTATAAAGACCGTATGGCTACCATCAGCGGGCAGCATGAGGAGGTGATCGTAGTCCGCAAGAATGGGATGCTCGAGCGGCACGACACCATCGATCTTGGGTTTCCGCTGGGTCTGGAGGAGAACATCTCCGGTCTGATTGGGGAGAGTCAGGTGCCGCTGGACTCGGGCGACGTTATAGTGCTGTACACCGACGGCATCACGGAGGCTACGGACTCGGCGGGAAAGGGCTACGGGATCGAACGGCTTTCCGAGGTGGTGGTGCGCAACCACGAGCGGCCCGCGCTGGGCATCCGGGAGGCGATCCTGGAGAGTTTCCGCAAGCACGTGAACGGGTGCCGGCCCCTGGACGACATGACCTTGCTGGTGGTCAAGCCGGTCTAGATCGAAAGGGGATTGAACTGCCAGCGACCCTACAGACCGGTTCAGAGACATCCGTGGCGGACCTTTGCGCCGAGATTGCGCACTTGAAGCGGGTGAATGAGGACCTGGAGTTGGCTCTGCTGACATCCAATGAGCACAGCGATCTCCTGCAAGACCATCTTTATCGCGCCAGTCAGAGCCTGGCGGCGGAGGTGCGCGAGCGTCAAGTGGTGGAAGACAAGATGCAGAAACTACTGCAGGCCATCACCAGGGAAAAAGGCGATCTGGAGATCCTGGTGCAGATTCTGATCGATCAGGGCGACGCCTCGGCCGCGGAGGGCGAAAAGGCGCGCATCGACAGCCTGACGTTGATCCCCAACCGGCGCCGGTTCGACGAGTACGTGTCGCATGAATGGATGCGTCATCGGCGCTTGCAGCAGCCGGTTTCCCTTCTGATCTGTGACGTGGATCACTTCAAGCTCTTCAACGATCACTATGGCCACCAGTCCGGAGATGATTGCTTGCGGGCGGTAGCGAGGGTAATCAACAACAGCGTGCGCCGCTCCGGCGACCTGGTGGCGCGCTACGGCGGCGAGGAATTCGGCGTGATTCTGCCTGGCACGGATCTTGCGGGCGCCCTGCAGACTGCCGAGGAGGTGCGGGCGGCGGTGATGAGCGCGGCCATCCCACATGCGAGGTCTCCAGTGTGCCGCGTAGTCAGCCTGAGTATCGGGGCGGCAAGCCAGACACCGCCTCTGGAGATGGATTTGGATGTCCAGGTGTTGATCGAGGAGGCCGATCGGGCGCTGTACCTGGCGAAACGTAGCGGCCGCAACTGCGTGGGAAACAGACAACGAGGAGAGTGAATGGATGTCGATCGATAGCCAGATAATCGGTGATTTCACACCGCCATCCGGCCGGCACGACGAGTATCTGATCCTGGCCTTTTCACCGCTGATATCGCCGCTGCGCGACCGGTGGCGGAATAACGGCCTCTCGGCGGATTTCCTGGGCGACTATGTCATCACCTTCCTGCCCAAGCCCAGCAACGCCCCCAACGCGGAAACCCGCCAGAACGAGATCAAGCACGCGGTGGCGTATGTGGTCAACGAGCTCCTGGAGAATGCCATGAAGTACCACGATAATCAAGTAGACATTCCCATCAGCATTCACATGGAGCTCAACAGCGAGCAGATCACGGTGAGCGTCCGCAACGGAATCAGCATCGCGCAAGCCGAACGGTACAGGACCTTCATCGGAGATGTCCTGCGGGGCGACCCGGGCGATCTTCTCATCCAGCGGTTGGAGGAAGGGGCCAAATGCAACCTGCCCAACCATTCCTGCCTGGGGCTTCTCACCATCTTGAACGACTACGGCGCAAAACTGAGCTGGCGTTTCGATCCCGATGCCGGACACCCAGCCATTCAGACGGTCACGACCAGGGCTGTCTTGGAATTATGATTGGGGAGCTGCGACCATGAAAAGCATCAAGGGAGAATCCTTCGAAGTTCGTCTGATGGACGACAGCTCGACGGTCGTGTTCAAAGGCGCCTTGCGCCTCACGGGTATGGAAGACTACGCCCCGATTCTGGAGATGCTCAAAGAGACTCTGGCCACGGAGTGCCAGGCTGTGGTGCTGGATCTGAGAGAACTGGACTTTCTGAACAGCTCCGGGATCACGATGTTCTCCAGGTTCGTGATCGAGGCGCGCGACCGCGCCCGGGTGAACCTGCAATTCCTGGCGTCGGAGGCGGTACCATGGCAGGCCCGATCCCTCAAGAACCTGCAGCGCCTGATGCCCGCGATCACGGTAGAGGTAGCTTGATGAGTTGGCGCCGGGCGCATCAAATGTCGTTAAAGTGACGCTGGATTCAGCCTCGAAGGCATCACCCGGGTCTGCGAGCGATTGCCCTCCTGGGAACCCAAAAGCGGCGTAAGCAGCACGGCGTGATCAACCCACCGGCGTCAGATTCCAGTGCCGGGCCGCAGGGTATGCTGTGCTGGCGTTCAACTGCCTGTGAGCCAACTGCGCCCTCAGATGAAGTTACTCCTGAGTTTTCCATTCATTGCACGCTAGCTAGGCTAGATGGCGTCTCAGAAAACGTATTCGACCAGCATATACGGATAGCTGTAGTCTTTTCCTTTGGTGGTCTTGTTTAGGAACGCCCCGGTAAGCACGCGCCCATAGCCGAATCCTACCTGTGTCTGCCGTGTAGGCGTGTAAATCAATTGTGTATCCAATTCTTCACCGACGTGCGTGTCCGGTGCACCAGAGGCTATTCGCCCGATGACCGATCCACCGGTCGTGTACAGGGCGTCATGCGAGTTAGCCAACCAGAAATCATGCACGCCGGTCCCCAGGGACCATTTGCGCGCGAGATGGAACTCCTGTGCAAAATGCAGGTCCTGAATATTCCGCCACCCGAACTGATCCGCCAGTCCGAGTTTGTCGTGGGTGCTGGGATAAATCGGATCGAAGGTGCTATAGACGCCGTTCGCGGTATTACTGCTGCCGGACGCGTAGTCGTATTCGAGGTAGATGCGCGGGCTGGCGGGTAGTTCTGGAAGGGTGTTGCCGATCACCCAGTGTCCCGTCCATGCACGGATCCGATCGGGCGTCAGCGTGCCCAATTGGTAGGCCATTTCCGTGCGGTAATCGAAATTGGCGGGTAGCGCGCCCACCCAGCGGAAACCGGTAGTCCACTGGCTCAAGTGACCGTTCTTCAGACCCACGATCGGTGTGTTGGGCTGCAGGTGCCAGAACTCGAAGGTCTCCAGAGTGGCGTGCGGGATCACGTTCTTGTACGTCCCGTAGAGTCCGTATAGGTTGTTGCCCTGGTTGTGGTGATCGATCACGCCCTGGCGAATGATAACGACAGAAGCGGCGAAAGCGTCTACACGAAACCGGCCCTGCTGGTAAGCGGCGCGGACGCCGTCATAACTGCGAGATACGTTGGTCCACCAGCGCTTGCCCAGGAAACGGTCATTGCCAAAATAGATCTCCTGGCGGCCGGCCTTTAGCGAGAAGCCGTTGCCTTCCGGGCTGCCAAAGAACACGTATGCTTCTCGCGGTTCCATGGTGGCCTGGTAATTCGGCAGGGCCGGCTCCCGCCCAAAAACACGGGCATCCTGCATCTGGACGAAGAACTGCACCCAGGGGGTAGGCTTGATCAGCATCCCGAGGCGCAGTCGGTGCAGATCGTAATCATCCGCGGAGTTGGGCTTGAATCCGCCGCCGCTATAGCCTTCGAAGCGCTCCCGGATCTCGCCCGAGAAGCGCAGCCACGAAGGCAGCCTGGCATTGAACTTTTCGGAGAGAGACGGCTGAAGTGGCTGTTGCTTCCAGATACCGGTCAGTCTCGGGTACGGGAGCTGCGTGGTAGTTAACTGCGTGGGTGGCGAGTCGATTTTGCTCTTGGGCGCGGCTTGTTTTTTCTCGCGGAAACCGGAACTCCCGCCGGCTGTACCAGATGTGTGCGGCGCCGATTGATCTGCAGCGGCGTTCTGCGCATATGATCCGCCTGCAAGCATGCTTAGAGACACTACTCCTATTAGCAATGACCTCGTCATTAAAAACTATCCTCCGTTAGCTCTTTTCTTCCAAAAAGATCCGCGAATCGAGCAGCGTCACGTACACGTTATCCTGGGGCGCCACTGTCCGCTCACGAAAGCGTCTATGCGGCATTTCGACGTGCACCGTCTGACCACTCTCCGAACTCAACTCGATGCGCACCTGCGCACCCGCCGATTGCACGCGGGTGACGCGGGCCTTGATACTGGGTAGTCCGTTCGGATGCCGGGTGATATCCAGCTCGAAGGGCCGCACAAAGAGACGCGCCCCTTGTCCGTCGGGTACACCAGCCTCGGTGTGATCGAGAATCAGAGAACCGAAGACCGCCTTGCCCGATTCGATCCGCCCGTGAAACAGATTCACGTTGCCCATAAAGTCCATCACGAACTCCGAACGGGGGTGATGGTAGACCTGCTCGGGCGTGCCCTCCTGCTCGATCCGCCCATCGCGCATCACTACCACGCGATCGGCCACCTCCAGGGCCTCCTCCTGATCGTGTGTCACCAACAGGCTCGTGAGGTGGATCTCATCGTGCAGCCGACGCAGCCATTGACGCAGGCCGTGACGCACCTTGGCGTCCAGCGCGCCGAACGGCTCGTCCAGCAGCAGGACGCGCGGCTCGATCGCCAAAGCGCGAGCCAGCGCGACACGCTGCCGCTGGCCTCCGGAAAGTTGCGACGGAAAACGGGGGGCCAATTCCCTAAGGTGAATCAGGTGAAGCAACTCCTCCACCTTCTTGCGAATCTCGCTCTCTTTCGGGCGCAGAAGTCGCGGGCGCACGCGCAGTCCGAACGCAATGTTATCGAATACCGTCATGTTGCGGAAAAGCGCATAGTGCTGGAAGACAAAACCTACACGCCGCTGTCCGGCGCGGCTGGAGGTCACGTTCTCGCCGTGAAACAGGATGGCGCTCGAACCGTCCGGGTCCATTTCTTCCAGTCCCGCGATGATTCGCAGAAGGGTAGTCTTGCCGGAGCCGGACGGCCCCAACAGCGCCACCAGTTCGCCATCATCGACCTTCAGATTCACGCTCCGCAAAGCACGGAAAGTGCCGAATGTTTTGGATATGTTGCGCGCCTCAATACTCATGAACGATCTCCATGTCGACGGCCTCCTTTGCCCGCTGTCGACTTTCGAGCCGCGCTTCGAGCGCTGTCTTGGCGATCAGGGTGGCGAGCGCCAGCAGGGCCAGCAGGCTGGCGACGGCGAAGGCCGCCACAAAGTTGTACTCGTTGTAAAGAATCTCGACATGCAGCGGCATGGTATCGGTGAGGCCGCGGATGTGGCCCGACACCACCGACACCGCGCCGAATTCGCCCATGGCGCGCGCGTTGCACAGTACCACGCCGTAGAGCAACGCCCATTTCACGTTGGGCAGGGTGACGCGGCGGAACGTCTGCCATCCGGAGGCGCCCAGCGAGATCGCCGCGTATTCTTCCTCCGTGTCTTGCTCCTGCATAAGGGGGATCAACTCGCGCGCCACAAATGGGAAAGTGACGAACATGGTCGCCAGCACGATGCCAGGCACCGCGAAGATGATCTGGATGTGGTGAGCCTCCAGCGAAGGTCCGAACCATCCCTGCGCACCAAACATGAGCACATAGATCAGACCCGCAATAACCGGCGAGACCGCAAACGGCAGGTCGATGAGCGTGATCAGAAAGTTCTTGCCCTTAAACTCGAACTTGGCGATGCCCCAGGATGCCACTAGACCGAACGCGAGATTCAAGGGGACCGCGATGGCAGCCGTGAGCAGCGTCAGAAGGATCGCCTGGCGGGCGTCTCGATCGGTGAAACTGGCGAAATATGTGGCCAGGCCTTTGCGTAAGGCTTCCAAGAAGACGGTCAACAGCGGTAGGAACAGAAACAGTCCCAGAAACAGCACCGTTACCGCGATCAGTAGTGCGCGCAGCCAGCTCGGATCGCTGCGGCCGAGGGCATTGGCTCTCAAGCGCGGCTCCTTCCCAGACGGCGGCTGAACCACCATTGCGTCAGGTTGATCGCCAGCAGCAATGCGAAGGACGCCATCAGAATGACTACCGCGATTGCGGTAGCACCGGCGTAATCATATTGCTCCAGCTTGGTCACAATGAGAAGCGACGAAATTTCCGTCCGCATAGGCATATTGCCGGAGATGAAGATCACCGAGCCATACTCACCCAATGCGCGCGCGAATGCCATAGCGAATCCGGTGATGGCGGCCGGCAGTATGAATGGGAAGATCACTTGACGGAAGGTCTGAAAGCGGCTGGCCCCAAGAGTGGACGCGGCCTCTTCCATTCCGGCATCCAAGTCTTCGATGGCGGGCTGCAGCGTGCGCACCACGAATGGCAGCCCGATGAAAGTCATCGCGACGGCGACGCCCAGAGGCGAAAAGGCGGTTTTGATGCCATACGGCGCCAGCAGCCTGCCGATCCAGCCGTTCGGCGCGTAGAGTGCTGTGAGCGCGATGCCAGACACCGCCGTAGGCAGCGCGAAGGGCAGGTCCACCGCGGCATCCAGGATACGACGTCCCGGGAAGCGGTAACGTACTAGCGACCAGGCAACCGCGAAGCCGAAGATTGCGTTCACGCCTGCGCCGAAGAGCGCCGCACCAAATGTAAGCCGATAGGAGGCTAACGCCCGCGGGTTCAGTACGACCTCCCAAAAACGCCCCCACGTAATGGTGGCGGTCTTCAAAAAAAGCCCGGAAAGCGGGATCAGTACGATCAGGCACAGGTAGAGTATCGCCAAACCCAGAGTGAGACCAAACCCGGGAAGAACACTGGATTGCTTGAATTTTGGTAAACGCATATTATCTACTAGGTTGATAGATTTGATCGAATATTCCACCATCAGCAAAATAGGTCTTCTGGGCCTCCTGCCAGCTGCCAAACAACGCGTCCACCGTGAAAAGCCTAATCCTCGGGAACTGCGCGGCGTATTTCTCCGCGACCGCCGCCAGCCGCGGCCGGTAGAAGTGCTTTGCGACGATCTCCTGAGCTTCCGGCGAGTAAAGGTATTTCAGGTATTCCTCGGCCGCACGTCGCGTTCCGTGCCGGTCCGCGATCGTGTCGACGAGTGCTACGGGTGGCTCCGCGAGGATGCTGTCGGACGGGACGACGATTTCGAACTTGTCTTTGCCGAATTCCTTGAGCGCCAGAAATGCTTCGTTCTCCCATGCCAGCAGTACATCTCCTATCCCCCGCTCGACGAAGGTCGTGGTCGCTCCGCGCGCGCCCGAATCCAGCACAGGCACATGGTGGTACAGGGCCGTAACAAACCCTTGAGCTTTCTTGGCATCACCGCCAGCACTCTCCAAGACCGACCCCCAGGCGGCCAGGAAGTTCCAGCGGGCGCCGCCGGACGTTTTGGGATTGGGGGTGAGCACAACCACACCAGGCTTAATCAGGTCGGGCCAATCGTGTATGTGCTTCGGATTGCCTTTGCGAACCAGAAAAATGATGGTGGAGGTGTAGGGGCAACTATTATCTGGCAGCCTGGACTGCCAATTTGCCGGCAGCAGCTTTCCATGTTGCGCAATGGCGTCGATGTCGTAGGCTAAGGCGAGGGTAACAACATCGGCTTCCAGGCCGTCAATGACCGCTCGTGCCTGTTTCCCAGAGCCGCCATGGGACATTTCAATGCGTATATCGTCGCCGCCTAACTGCTTCCAATGCTTGGCGAAAGCCCTGTTGTATTCTTGGTACAACTCACGTGTCGGATCGTAGGAGACATTCCTGAGCGTAATCTGCGACGACGACCTACCGCACCCTGAGAGCAGAACGACAACCGCAAGCAGCGATAGGCGACGAAAATAGCAGCAGAGTCCCAGACCAGCATCCATAATTTCAATCAGAATACTATACTGATCCCAGGGTCTGTCAAGATATTTCTATAATATCTATAGAAAATTGTCCTGCTGTGAGAAATGGCACATGACGGCGAGCCGGCCTCTAGCCGAGGGTGTCCCGGCCGTAGTTGAAGGTCGGCAAGGGCGGTCGATTCATCTTAAGCTACTTTCTCCTTCGATGGCTTGACTCCAGCAGTTTCCCGGCCGAGGATCGCGGCCAGTGCCCAGAGATCCGC
>Ga0335085_10004977_pt1 | contig 21679 bp, 15 predicted proteins | sample Lox_Sample_45_FD_206712 | JGI IMG/M metagenome (GOLD analysis project Ga0335085, IMG submission 206712) | Soil microbial communities from Loxahatchee National Wildlife Refuge, Florida, United States - Lox_Sample_4.5 | ecosystem: Environmental > Terrestrial > Soil > Wetlands | place: USA...
CCTACCTTTCCGTGAATGTCGGATCCGGCACGCCTCGCGAAGCGGCCGAGTGGCTGGAATACCTGACGACCAATCAGCCCACCACGCTGGCCAAGGAACGCGCCGCCAACGGCCATCCAGCCCCTTATGAAATCGGATTCCTCGGTATCGGAAATGAGAGTTGGGATTGCGGCGGCAACATGACGCCGGAGTTCTACCTGGATCAAATGAAGCGCTACACCCATTTCGTGCGGAATTTCAATCCCGATCAGCAGGACAAACACCAGATGCTCAAAATCGCGGTCGGCCCGGGCGGCAGCGAACCCCGCTGGACCGAGTGGACGGAAACCATTATGAAGGCTTACCAGCGGCACACGTGGAGTTGGGACATGGATGGCCTCTCCATGCACAACTACACCGTCGGCAACTGGCAGCACAAGTTTGCCTCCGTTGGATTTGGCGAGACGGAGTACAGCGAGATGCTCAAACTCACGCTGGGCATGGATGATTTGATCGACAGGCATTCACAGATCATGGACACCTACGACCCGCAGAAGAAAGTGGCGCTCGTCGTGGACGAGTGGGGAGCCTGGTATGCGCCGCTGCCCGGCAGCAATCCGGGATTCCTGGTCCAACAGAACAGCTTGCGCGACGCGATTCTCGCGGCGCTGAATCTGAACATTTTCGCGCGTCACGCGGATCGCGTGCGCATGGCCAACATCGCCCAAATGATCAACGTACTACAGTCGATGATCCTGACCGACAAAGAACAGATGGTCCTGACTCCCACCTACTACGTCTACAAAATGTACGTTCCCTTCCAGGACGCCAGCTTCATTCCGGTCACTTACGACCCCGGCGTGTACAAACATGGAGACGTCACACTGCCACGAGTTGACGCCATTGCCGCGAAGGATACGAATGGCAAGGTGTGGGTGGAACTCACCAACATTGATCCGAATCAGCCGGCAACCATCGAGATTAGCCTCGACGCCGGCACGGCCAAGTCCGCGGCCGGTGAGACGCTGACCGCGCCAGAGGTGGACAGCATCAACACCTTCGATGCACCGAACACGGTCGTGCCGAAGCCCGTCTCGGCAAAGCTGGAAAACGGCAAGCTTTCGCTGAAGCTGGAGCCCAAGTCCGTGACCGTAATTTCACTGGAAGAGTAACGTCCACTACTCCGCTTATCCTTAGGTACCCGCTGCATGTGGGTTGGAAATTCTTTGTGGAAGCTAATTGCGAGGCCGAAGCACTTACTCGGCGGATGTGAGCTGGTTGAAATTGTTCGGGGTGGAAGGGAGGCGACGTTGCGTGAGAAGATCAAGAACTGGCACTTAGCAATTCCGGCCTTACTGCTGTTGGCACTCCTAATCCCTCCTCCTACCTTTGCCCAAGGCCAAGCAGTTCACGCCACCATTGACGCTTCCAAAACCGGTGCCCCGATCTCGAAATATGTCTATGGACAATTCCTCGAGCATATCGGCGGGCTGGCGAACAACAATCTTTGGGCGGAGATGCTGGACGACCGGAAGTTCTATTATCCGATCACGTCGCATCCGCCCGCGGAACCTGCGGGGCCTGCCTGGAGACGAACCGCGTTGCGCCATTGGATTCCGATTGGCCCCGATGAGTTCGTAACCATGGATCCCGAGCATCCTTACGCCGGCGAACATTCGCCGTGGATCGCGCTAAGCCCGTCCGAGGCGCGCGGAATTCAGCAATCCGGGCTGGCGGTGCGAAAAGGGAAACTCTACGCGGGCCGCGTAGTCCTTGCGGGCTCTGCCGGAATCCCGGTGAAAGTGAGTCTGATCTGGGGCGATGCGGCGACGGATCGCGAAACCGTTGCTATCGGAAAGATTGGCGCAGAGTACGCCAAGTTTCCGCTGAAGTTTTCAGCGGGCGGTGACACGGATAACGCCCGGATTGAGATCTCCGGCACAGGAAACGGCTCCTTCCATATAGGGGCAGTTTCTCTGATGCCGGCGGACAATGTGCAAGGGTTCCGTGCAGAAGTGATCGCCGCGCTGAAACAATTGCATTCCGGGTTGTACCGTTTTCCCGGCGGCAACTTTGTTTCCGGGTACGAGTGGCGCAATGCGGTCGGCGACCCGGATAAACGCCCACCCATATTCGATCCCGTCTGGCACGCGGTTCAGCCGAACGATGTGGGCATGGATGAATTTGTCACGCTGTGCCGGCTGCTGGATGTCGAACCTTACGTGACAGTCAACGGCGGATTCGGCGACGAGTGGTCCGCGGCCCAACTGGTTGAATATGCCAACGGAGCAAGCACCACCCCAATGGGAAAATGGCGCGCGGCCAACGGCCATCCGGAGCCCTACTACATCAAGTTTTGGGGAGTAGGCAACGAACCCTGGGGCGAGTGGCAACTTGGATTCATGCCCGTGGCGCAGTGGGAACTCAAACACGACCTGTTCGCGAAAGCGATGCGCCGTGTGGATCCGAGCATCAAGCTGATCGCCGCGGGTGCCATGCCGGACGCCATGACCGGTTCAAAGCAGGCAAAGCGCCTGGATGGCCAGATTGTTCCCGCGTATCTCTCGCCTGGGGACTGGAGCGGCAACTTGCTCGCCCATTGTCTCGACAATATGGACTACCTCAGCGAACATTTTTACTCCACGAGTGGGCAGCGCTTCGACATAGAAAAAGGGGAAAAAGTCAGCACCGGGCCGCAATCGCTGATCGAATGGGAACGCGCGCCGGCGACGCAAGTTCGAGTGAAATACGAGCACTATCAGGAGTACCTGAAACTCATTCCCGGCCTAAAGGCAAAGGCCGTACCCATCAGCCTTGACGAGTGGGCCTATATCGGCACGGCGCCGAATTCGTACAAGGTGGTGCCCGCCTATGCATGGGTCTTCCACGAAATGTTTCGCCATTCGGATCTGTACCAGTTGGGCGCGTTCACGTTTGCGACAGCGATGCTCAGCGAGGACAGAACCGCGGCGGTCCTGAGCCCCACCGGCCTTTTATTCAAAATGTATCGAGAACATTTCGGCACGATTCCGGTAGAGGTGTCCGGAGATTCGCCGCAGCCAAAGCCCATCTACCCTGCAGGCGGCGACCAGCCTAAGCTAAATCCTGGCAGCGATACCTACCCCCTGGATGTGAGCGCGGCCTTCAGCCAGGATCGCAAGACGCTCACGTTCGCGGTGCTGAATCCCTCGGATTCCGAACAGCGGCTGAACCTCAGCATCAACGGTGAGAAACTTGCCAACCAGGGGCATGTGTGGCGTTTGGCGCCGGCAAGGGTTGACGCGACCATAACGGTTGGACAAGAACCGGAGGTCGAGATTCAAGAGCAGAATCTTGCTGCCGTGCCAGAGACGCTCGCCGTGCCGCCTGTCAGCGTCAGCATCTACGCATTTCCCGTGCAGTAGTTCAGCTTGGAAGGGACTTTGCAGGTAACTCCGTTTGTGAAAGCCAACCTTTTGATGCATTCCTTCGAGAAAGGACTTCGATGAAAAATACAAGAGTCATTTCCATTTTTCTGCTCGCGGCGAGCCTGGCCCTGGCGTCTCGCCTCGCGGCCCAAGTCCAGACCGAAGTGCCCGCTCCGATCCCCGGTGCAAAGTCTGTCACCGTGGAACATATCAAGGTGCACAGCGCCGCGCTTGAAGGCAATTTAGAGGGCGATGCAGTCGATCGCGACGTCTTCGTTTTTCTCCCGCCAAGTTACGCCAAGGAAAAATCCCGGCGCTACCCGGTGGTCTATGCATTGCACGGTTACTCCATCGGAGCCGAACAGTGGACGCACGAGATCCACGTGCCACAGACGATCGAAGGTGCTTTCGCACAGGGTGCCAGGGAGATGATCGTGGTCTTACCCGATTCGAAGACCGTCCATAACGGTTCGATGTATTCGAGTTCAGTCACCACCGGCGATTTCGAGCGATTTATCTCCCGCGATTTGGTCGCCTATATTGACGCTCACTATCGCACCATCCCCGGCCGCCTAAGCCGCGGTCTGGTTGGCCACTCGATGGGCGGCTACGGCGCAACCCGCATCGGGATGAAGCATTCCGAGGTGTTCGGAAGTCTCTATATCATGAGCCCCTGCTGCTTGTCCCCGCGAACAGCTGAATCGTTCAAACCGGAAGATGAAAAGGCGCTGGAGGCCGTAAAGACTCCCGAAGATTCGACGAAATTGGGGTTTTTTCAACGGGCGCAGCTTGCCACGGCGGCAGCCTGGTCGCCGGACCCGAAAAATCCGCCGCTCTATCTGGACCTACCCGTGAAGGACGGCGTCGTCCAGGAAGATGTTTTGGCAAAATGGACGGCGAATGCACCGCTTGCATTTGTCGATCAGTACATCCGGAACCTGCGCGAGTATCGAGGCATCGGCATCGATGTCGGCGATCAAGATCACCTGAAAGACGACACAAGCAAGCTGCACGATGTTCTGGACAAATACGGGATTGCGAACACGTTTGAAGTCTACTCGGGCACGCACACCAGCCGCGTGGCGGACCGTTTTCAGAACCATGTACTGCCCTTCTTCAGCCAAAACCTTTGCTTTGAGAAAAGCTGCCGATAGGCAGAAGCGGGAATTCAAGCTCACGGAAACCGAGCTATGCCTGTGGAACAAGAGAGAGACCTCCTCCTTACAAACGGCGGACCTCGCCCCACGCGGCGTCAACCGCCGCTTTCACGAGCCGGCGGATTCTCCTGCCACTTCTCGGATCGCGTCTTCCAGAGTTGGATAAATCCTAGTCCGGTGTTCCGCTTCCACCAATTGGCGCGCATCTCCCCAAATGCGCCACTCCGTTTGCCGTCCGGCGCCGACCAGCGAGGCTCCATGGCTCCTGAGTTCGTCCGCAACTTCGATGACCGTGGGGAGGCCAGTCGCGTCAATCATCGTGATCGGAAGCATGTCCAATAGGACGCACTTCAAGGATGAACCCTGCTTGGCTGCGGCGGCCAAGATCGCCCGCTTGAAATAAGGAGCATTGAAAAACACAATCGGCGCATTGAAACGGGCGATCATCACCCCGGGAACAGTCGCCGCATCCGGATGGCGCTCGATCGAATGAAATCCGGAAAGGCCCGGCACTTTGCCCAATATTTCGAAGCTGGGCCGCGCCGTGAGCTGCACGAATCGAAGTATGGCTAGTATGACGGCGATCAAAATCGCGTGGATCGCTCCGACGGCCACGACACCCAAAGTCGCAACCAAGGACAGTGCAAACTCGCGCCGGTCTATCTTGTAGATGAGTTTCAGGCCTTCCAGGTCTACCAGCGAGAGGCCGGCCATTACCAGCACAGCGCCGAGCGCCGGAATCGGAACGTAGCGCAACGGTCCGGTCAGAAAAAGCAGGACTGCAGCGATGGTTCCCGCGGCCACCAAACCTGTCAACTGCGTTCGGCCACCCGTGGCATCGCTCATCGCCGTGCGAGAATCCGCGCCACTGACCGCGAAACCCTGCGACAGCGCCGAGGCGATATTGGCCGCTCCCAATGCCGCGAATTCCTGGTCCGCATCAATGTCGTAGCGGTTCTTCGAGGCAAAGCTCCGGGAGGTCAGCATCATGCTCGAAAATGTCACCAGCGCCAGTCCGGCCGCGCTTTCGAACAGCGGCGCCATCAGATCCGCCGAGAAGTGCGGGATCCGTATTGGCGGAAGGCCCGCGGGCACTTCCCCAACCACCTTCACTCCCAGAATATCGAGACTAAACAACCGGACGACAATGGCGGCCAGGACCATCGCAACGAGCGCGGCGGGAAGTTGTTTGAGAATTTTCGGGCTGATCAGTAAAACCGCAAAAGTGCCGAGTCCTATGGCCAGCGAGGTCCAATGGGTGAGTCCCAGCTTCGAAATGAATTCCACTAATCGAGGGATGATGCCACCCGACAAAATTGAATAGCCGAAGATTTTTCCAATCTGGCCGAGAATGATACTCAGGGCGACGCCGTGCAAAAACCCGATCAGAATGGGCTTCGATAAAAAGTCAGCCAGCGCTCCCAGCTTCAGGAATCTGGCGCCAATGCATAAGACTCCCGCGATAAACGCCAGCGTCACCGAAAGGGACAAATAGAGCTCCTGGTTGCCCGCAGCGAGCGGCGTGATCGCCGCGGTCACCAGCGCGCAGGTGGCTGCATCTGGTCCGATGATCAACTGCCGTGAAGTCCCGAAAATGGCATACGCAAAGAGCGGCAGGATGCTGGAATACAGGCCCACGGCCGGATTGAATCCCGCTAACTGCGCATAGGCGACTCCTACGGGCAGTGCAACAGCGGCAACTGAAAGGCCAGCAACCAGATCGTGAGGAAGATTCTTTCGATCGTAAGGAAATAGCAGCGCCAATCCAGGCGCAATCCGTCTCCACCTCCGATTTCCAGTAGAGCTGGTTTCAGCGGAGTCCCCCGAACGACTCACCTCAGTAGACCTCGGGAATGAATTTCCGGCCCTTGACGGTAGCCTGATCGTCGTAGCTTCCTTTGTCCTTGCGTTTTGGGAGCTTCACTTTCTCCCGCGGCGCCTTCTTGTAGGGAATCATGCTCAAGAAGTGAGTGATGCAGTTCAGGCGGGCTTTGCGCTTGTCATCCGAGCGGACTAAATGCCAGGGCGCATGCTTGCTGTCGGTGGCTTCCAGCATTTTGTCCCGCGCACGCGAGAATTCGTACCACTTGCGGAAGGATTCCAGATCCATTGGACTCAGCTTCCACTGGCGCAGCGGATCGCTGATGCGTGCTTCGAACCGCCGCTGCTGCTCTTTCTTTCCGACCTCGAGCCAATACTTGATTAGCTTGATGCCGGCATCCACGATATATTTCTCAACCTCCGGACAAATCTCCAGGAAATTGCGATATTGCTCGTCACTACAGAATCCCATCACGCGCTCGACGCCGGCCCGGTTGTACCAGCTACGGTCGAAAATCACGATTTCTCCCGCCGCGGGAAAATGCTGCATGTACCGCTGTATGTACATCTGGGACTTCTCGCGGTCGGACGGTGCGGGCAACGCAACCAGCCGAAATACGCGTGGACTCACCCGCTCCGTAATGGCGCGAATGGTGCCCCCTTTCCCGGCCGCATCGCGCCCCTCGAAAACGACGATGACGCGTAGCCCTTTGTACTTCACCCAATCCTGCAGAATGCACAGCTCCGCCTGAAGGCGGCGCAATTCCTTCTCGTATTCCTTGCGCTTGAGCCGGCCATTCTCTTCTTTCTCTTTTTTGTCTTTTTTACCCATCGAAAGAACTCCTTCTTATGGGAGGGAAATCCCATGGAGAATCCCTTAAGGATGGTTGGGCGGAACAGCGGAATCCAGCGGGCCGCAACCAAAATAACCAGCTATGGCTCCGTCTTGGCCTCTGCGGAATGATGTGGGCGAATGCCCCTGTGCATCCGCGGTATAGTTCCCCTGGAATCTTGCCCTATCTAACTACCATTGGGGATCGCAGGGCAAGTGACGTATGGAGACCGCACTTCCGCACGCAGGGCTAGCAGAGCAGTTCGCGGCTATTGGAGCATCTGGCAAAAGTGCCAGTCAGGAGGGATGTGGCTCGCCCGCGATGCAACGCACCGTATCCCGTGCTATCAGGAGTTCCTCATCTGTCGGAATTGCGTACGCATGCAGCTTGGAATCTGGCGTAGAAATTCGTAATTCTTTACCTACTGCCTCGGCGTTCTTGCTGGAATCGATCTTCAATCCAAACCACTCCAGACCCTCGCATATCCGCGCGCGGACATCCGGAGAGTTCTCGCCGATTCCCCCGGTGAAGACCACTGCGTCGGCGCCCCCCATGGCGGCAAGATACGCTCCAATATATTTTCTGGCCCGATAGCAAAAAATCTCGATCGCCAGGCGGACCCGCCGGTCATCGTGCTCTTTCAACTCCTGCTGCAGCACGCGCATGTCATTGGTCAATCCGGATATTCCCAAAAGTCCGGACTGTGTGTTCAGCATGCTTTCCACTTCATGCGTCGAGAGTCCTTCCTTTGTAGCAACCAGGTTCACGAGCGCCGGATCAACGTCGCCGGAGCGGGTTCCCATGACCAGTCCTTCCAGGGGGGTCATGCCCATCGAGGTATCCACCGGATTCCCACCGCGGATGGCCGCCGCAGAACAACCGTTCCCCAAGTGCAAGGTAATGATGTTGGTTTGCTCCCGCGTCAGGTTGCTCAGCACGCGGTAGCGATAGGCCACGTATCGGTGCGAAGTGCCATGAAAACCGTACCGGCGTAGATGATGCCGCCGATAAAGATGGTAGGGCACGGCATATACGTAGGCGTGCTCCGGCAGTGTGTGGTGAAACGACGTATCGAACACCGCCACCTGCGGCATTTTCGGCCCGAAAATCTTCCGGGTGGCGAGAATGCACTTCACATTGTTTGGATTGTGCAGCGGGGCCAGGTCGATACAGTCTTCAATTCCCTTCAGAACTTCGTCCGTGATAACCGCGGACTCCGAGAACGTCTCGCCGCCGTGGACCACCCGGTGTCCAACGGCATGGATATCCGCCGCGCTACGCACCTGCGTGATCCCCGAATTCTCCGACGCAATCCAGCGCACCAGAAAGTCCAGGGCGCCTGGCAGGTCCGTGAGAGGGGCGGTGAAGACGTTTCTCGGCTGCCTGGCGGTTTGCACCGTCACCACCGCCTCGCCCCCGATTCGCTCCACCACTCCCTTGCATAGGCGTTCGTCGGCATCCTGCCGGATGCGCTCGGTGTCGGTGGCGATCAATTGAAACTTCAGTGTCGAGCTTCCGGAGTTCAGTACGAGTACATTCATGATTCGGATGGGCGTCGCAAGTCGCGCTGATTAATAGGGCCAGGTCCAGGCCGCGACGTCCGGCTTGTCGATGCCATTCTCGTGCGCGTAGTTTACGCACTCGATTTGCAGGTTGCGGAACTTTTCCTTCGCGTGGCCACCGATTTTCCGCAGCTTCGGTACCCGGTCAATCGCGTCAATCGCCAGGCTGAAACGGTCGATCTCGTTCTCGATGGCCAGTTCCAGCGGCGTGTTGATATTCCCCTTTTCCTTGTATCCGCGGACGTGGAAATTCTCATGATTGGTCCGGCGGTAAGCCAGGCGGTGGATCAGCCAGGGATATCCGTGGAAATTGAAAATCACCGGCTTGTCCTCGGTGAAGAGTGAATCGAAGTCGCGATCCGAAAGCCCATGTGGATGATCCTTGCTCGGTTGCATCTTGAAAAGATCCACCACATTGACATACCGAATCTTAAGCTCCCGAAATTCCTCGCGTAGCAGGGCGATGGCCGCCAGGGTCTCCTGCGTGGGGACATCTCCGGCCGAGGCCATCACCAGATCCGGCTCCGATCCTTGATCGTTGCACGCCTTTTCCCACATGCCAATGCCTTTGGTGCAGTGGACGATCGCTTCGTCCATGGTCATGTATTGCAGGTGCATCTGCTTGTCGCACACGATTACATTTACGTAGTTTTCGCTGCGCAGGCAGTGATCCGCCACGGAGAGCAGCGAGTTGATGTCTGGTGGCAGGTAGATTCGGGTCACTTCGGCGCTCTTGTTCACCACAACGTCCAGAAAGCCAGGATCCTGGTGCGTAAAACCGTTGTGATCCTGCCGCCACACGGTCGAGGTAATTAACAGGTTCAGCGAAGCGATGTTTTCGCGCCATGGCAGGCGATTGCAGATGGAGAGCCACTTCGCGTGCTGATTGAACATCGAGTCAATCACATGCACGAACGATTCGTAGGAAGAGATGAACCCGTGGCGACCCGTGAGCAGATATCCTTCGAGCATACCTTCCATCGTGTGCTCGCTGAGCATCTCGATCACGCGCCCGTCTTTGGCCAGCTCGCCCCCGTCCATGTCCTCTGGAAAATATTGCGCGATCCAGAATTTCTTGCTGACTTGATAGATGGCGTCCAGCTTGTTGGAGGTGTTTTCATCCGGACCGAAGACGCGGAAATTCTTCATGTTGGCGTTCATGACGTCCCGCAGGAAAACGCCCAGTGGCCGCGTATTTTCCGCGCGAACCGTCCCGGGCTTTTCGAGCCGCAGCCCATACTCGCGGAAGTCCGGCAAACGCAGATCACGTTTCAGACTGCCGCCGTTCGCATGGGGATTCGATCCCATGCGTCGGTTGCCGGCTGGGACAAGTTGCTTGAGTTCCGGAAGCAAAGTGCCGTTCTGGTCGAAGAACTCCTCCGTCTTGTAGCTCCGCATCCAGGTTTCCAGCTCGCGCAACCTCTCGGGATTCGTTTTCACATCCGCCAAGGGAACCTGGTGAGCCCTCCAGAATCCTTCCAGCTTGTGGCCACCCACTCCTGCGGGTGCGGTCCAGCCCTTCGGCGAGCGCAACACGATCATCGGCCAGCGTGGGCGGTCCGCGGTGCCGGACACGCGCGCGTCCTTCTGAATCCTTCGAATTTCCTGGACGCAGTGCTCGGTCGTGGCCGCCATCGCCTGGTGCATCGTCTCGTGGTCGGAACCTTCCACGAAGTACGGCGTCCAACCGTAGCCGCGAAGTAGGCTTTCGAGTTCCTCATGCGTGATGCGAGCCAACAATGTGGGATTGTTGATCTTGTAACCGTTCAGGTGAAGGATGGGCAGCACCGCGCCGTCCCGAACGGGATTCAGGAATTTGTTGAGATGCCAGGAAGTCGCCAGCGGGCCCGTCTCCGACTCGCCGTCGCCCACCACCGCTGCCACGATCAGATCTGGATTATCAAATGCCGCACCGCAGGCGTGGGACAATACGTATCCCAACTCGCCGCCTTCGTGAATTGAACCCGGGGTCTCCGGCGTGCAATGGCTGCCGATTCCGCCCGGGAAGGAAAACTGCTTGAAGAATTCGCGCAGGCCCTCTTCGTCTTCTCCCTTCTCGGGATAAATCTCCGAATACGACCCTTCCAGGTAGACCGGGGCCAGAACACCCGGCGCGCCGTGTCCCGGCCCGGCAAGGAAAATCATGTCGAGGTCGAACTTCTTAATCAGACGCGTCAAATGGATATAGCAGAACGCGAGTCCTGGGCTGGATCCCCAGTGCCCCAGCAGGCGATTTTTAATGTGCTCAGGCTTCAGCGGCTCCCGCAGCAGCGGGTTCTCCTGGAGATAGAGCATTCCCAAAATGAGGTAGTTGCAGGCCCGCCAGAATGCGTCAACGCGACGCAATTCTTCCGCACTCAGCGGGGCTCCGGGTACCGTGGAGCGAGCTTTTCCGAATGCACTCAGGTCTTGCGGGGGATGGGCCTCGGCCATTGCTGTGCTCGACATCTGTGGCCTCCTATCATCAATGCGGATTTCACCCGGTGAGGTGTGGTGGAAGTCGAGGTCCTTGCTCGTGGCGGGGCGGTGGCTACAAACGGGTGCCTTCTGCTTCCGTTGCCATGTTGACCAATCGTCCCAACCAGCGGGCTTCGCAGGAAGAGCCGCGGCCGGAGACACGTTCAGTCTAACCCGCTAGTGTTCCAAATGCGCTAAAATGTGGCAAGGTCTCCGGTCACACCCTGAACCACCCCCAACGCGGACCGCGCGAATTGGGGCGACGCTCCTACTGGACCACCACTTTCCCGGTCATTTTCGGATGAATCGAACAAAAATAAGAATACGTGCCTGCCTTGGAAGACAGATGGGAATAATTGTCGTCGGTATCGAGAGCCTTTGACTTGAAGGTGCTCAGGTCGTCGCTGACGACGGTATGCGGAATGTCATCGTAGTTTACCCACTCCACGGTAGTCCCGGCGGGAACTGTGAGAGTTGGCGGTGTAAATGTGAAGTTGTCAATTTTCACTTGAACAGAACTGCCAGCCGCTTTCGGACGCGCATTTACCCAAGGCAATGTTGCGAACATTCCAGCGGCCACGGCGAATACACAGGTTGCCAACGCCCACTTCATACTCGCATTCATAATTGAATCTCTCCTTTTCTCATTTTCTCGATTTCAGTAGCTCTGCCCGATGGCTGCTTCCGAACTGTTGGCCTCGCTCAGTTTTGTATCCACGATGGCCAACGCATGGTTCCTTCGCACAAATCGCACGTCCGTGATTCCCAGCAAGTTCCGCAATTCATCCGCCGGCACTCTCATCGGACCCGGTGAATCTGCTTTCCCAGGTTGTGGCTGAGGAAACGCGGTGGACGCGGCGGTATGAAACGTGACATTGCCCTCCACTTTTTGCATCGTCTGGTGAATATGCCCGTTCAGAACAGTGACGGACCCGAAGCGCTTCAGATATCCGAGGGCCTGGGCGCTGTCCTCGGTTCCCCAGCCCCACTGCGGATAGACGCTCCAGAGAGGAATGTGCGCAAACACAATGATGGGCGTGCTCGCCGTGTGCCCGTTCAGATCCTTTTCCAGCCATTCGAGCTGATCGTTGCCGAGCGTTCCCAGCCCTCCCGCTTTCAGGTTGAGCACATTCACCAGGCCGACGAAGTGCACGCCCCTGACGTCGAAGCTGTACCACCCGCCGCCATTTGTGCCTTTGCCATAACGTTCCAGGTATTGCTTCCCGTCGTCGCCAATCGCGTCGTGCTCCCCCGGAACGTAATGGACCTGCTTGGCCACGGACCCTTTCAGAATCTGGTCCACGGTGTCAAATTCTTCGGCCTTCGCGAGATGGCTAATGTCTCCCGTGTGGAGAAGAAATTCCGGTGGAGTCTTCAACAAGTTGATCTTTTCGACCGATGCCTTTAGGGTGGCGACAACGTCCGTATTCGCGGGCTTATTGAAACCCATGTGCGTGTCGCTGATTTGCGCGAAGCTCAGTCCGCCCTTCATCGCCGCCGGATGGCGCTTCCCGATTTCGCTCAAACTATAGGAGCTCAGAACGCCGCCGTTCACGACACAGAGAGTGCCGGTCCCGGCCCAGGCCATGCACTTCAAAAACCCGCGCCGGTCAATCCCATCGTGATTGTGGTCATATAGAATTTCGTCCTTTAATGGCTTGCCCATTTCAGTTTCTCCTTTCGATTTTGCGCAGCCCGCGTCCAGGCGATGGCGGATTCCTGCCCGCCCGGTTAGGGCGGCGCCCCCCAGCAGAGAATGGAAACCAGCCCGTACGGCCCGTGGACGCGTTCCCTCTGTTAGACCCGGCGCACCCGCGCTTTATTCCGGAGTGCGCGCCGGGCTTCGAAAATTTCTTTTTGCGCGTTGATGGTTTTCCGGGAATAAAATCGAGCCCTGGCGCGTTATGCAGGTGAAGGGCGGAGAAACGTTGAAGGGTTTAGGGGAAGAGGAGCGAGCCCGGTTCGAAGCCAGCGTGTTGCCGCGTCTGGACGCCTGCTTCAACCTGGCGCGCTGGCTGCTTCGCAACCGTTCGGACGCGGAAGATGTAGCTCAGGACGCTATGCTGCGTGCCTACCGCGCTTTTGGCTCGTTTCGTTCCGGAAATGCACGCGCATGGCTGTTGCAGATCGTCCGAAATGCCTGTTTCACCCGGTTGCGCCAGAACCTTGGCGATGAGAGATTCACAGAGTTCGACGAAACCTCTGTGCCACAGGAAAGCGAAAATCCCGAGGCTCTGGCCATTTTCAGCTCCAATCGCGAACAAATCGCGCGCGCCCTGGAAACACTTCCCGCGTCCTTTCGAGAGATTCTCGTCTTACGTGAACTGGAAGGTTGCTCGTACAAGGAAATTTCCGAAATCACTTCCCGCCCTCTCGGGACGGTCATGTCCGCGCTGGCGCGTGCCCGCCGGCAATTGCGCAAAGAACTCTCATCTGTGATGCCAAAGGAGGCTCGCCGTGCCCTGTGAGCTTTCCCAAAATCAACTTCATGGTTACCTGGATGCAGAACTCGGGGCATCCGGCGCCATGATATTCGAGACCCATCTCGAATCCTGCGCGGATTGCAAACGGGTCCTCGCCGCGGAAGCGGTTCTTCGCGCTTCCTTGCAAGAGGCTGCGCTCTACGAACGTGCTCCCCACTCGCTTCGGGATTCCGTGTACCGTCTCGCCGCGGGCCAGATTCCTTCAACTTCGCCTTCCCGGAATCTCTTTTTCCGTTGGCATTGGCTCGCGGCCGCGGTGGCACTTGCTCTTCTGGCCTTTCTGGGCTGGCGGGAATTCGACCGCGCGCCGCAACCCTCGTCCACGGGGCTCATGGCTTCCGCCTTGGTGGACGCCCACCTCCGCTCGCTCCAACCCGGCCATCTCACTGACGTCGAGTCGACCGATCAGCACACGGTTAAGCCCTGGTTCGATGGCAGGCTCGACTTTTCCCCTCCCGTCCATGACTTCGCTGGAGATGGATTCCCGCTGCTCGGGGGACGTCTCGACATCGTGCAAGGCCGCACCGTCGCGGCCCTCGTCTACGGCCGCCGCAAGCACCTCATTAATGTCTTTGTCGCGAGAGCTTTCCCCGGCGCTGCGCGGGATGGGGCAGGTAGCCAGCAGGGTTATCAGTGGCTCGCATGGCAAAAAGACGGCTTCTGGTTCTGCGCCGTCTCCGACGTTTCTTCTCCGGAGCTCCTCCAACTGCAGCGGTTCATCCAAGGGCAGTAGACGCTCGGTAACTCCACTGCCTTCCTCCAGTTTCAGTCTTTAACATAACCGTAACTTGACATCCAACTCTTCTACATATATGAACGGGAGGATTTTTTACCGGAATGCCGGGCTCAGGACAGGCTTTCCCGCCTTTGCGGGCATGCCCCCGCTCCGTGCTCTGCCGACCAGGTCCTTTTCCTCGGCGGAGTCCACCCGGCTGCTGGTTTCGAAAAATAGACGGTCCAAACTCGGTTGCTCTACCCAGGGGGGGCACTATGGCCACGAATTCCTCGGCTATGACCGGTGGAACACTCGCAGAGTACGGCATTTGGCGCGTAATCTCGGCTTCTGCCGTCGGCACGATGATCGAGTGGTACGACTTCTACATTTTCGGCAGCCTTGCGGCAATCCTTTCCCCGAAGTTCTATCCCCCCGGCAACCAGACGTTCGCGTACATCGCGTACCTCGCCACTTTTGCCGTCGGCTTCCTCGTCCGCCCCTTCGGAGCGCTCTTCTTTGGCCGCATCGGCGATATCGTTGGCCGCAAGTACGCCTTTATCGTCACGTTGAGCATCATGGGTGGCGCGACCGCCTTGATCGGCATACTCCCGACCTACGCCACGGCCGGCTGGTTTTCCCCCATTACCTTGCTGGTCATCCGGGTCCTGCAAGGGTTGGCGCTCGGCGGTGAGTACGGCGGTGCGGCCATCTACGTCGCGGAACACGTTCCTGACGGCAAGCGCGGCTTCTACACCAGCTTCATCCAGATCACGGCCACGCTGGGCCTTTTCGTTTCTCTCCTGGTCATATTGGGCACGCAGTCCTCGATGAGCAAGGAAGATTTCGCCGGCTGGGGTTGGCGCATTCCCTTCCTGCTCTCCCTCGTGCTGGTTACCATCTCTCTCTACATTCGCCTGAAGATGCGCGAATCGCCCATCTTCTCCCAATTGAAGAGCTCCGGCATGACCTCCGCCAAGCCGCTCACCGAGGCCTTCACCGTTTGGGACAATCTGAAGCGCGTGCTGATTTCCCTGTTTGGCGCCACGGCCGGTCAAGGCGTGATCTGGTACACGGGTCAGTTTTATGCCCTGTTTTACATGCAGACCGTGCTCAAGGTGAACGCAAAAACTTCCAACATAATCATTGCGATCGCGCTGCTCTTCGCGATGCCCTTCTTCACCGTGTTCGGTGCGCTCTCGGACCGCATCGGCCGCAAGTGGCTCATGATGGCCGCCTGCCTGCTTGCCATCGTCACTTACTTTCCCATCTACCACTCCATGGAAGCCGCCGCCGGTAACAAGATCAACGGACTCACTTCCGCCAAGAATAAAGTGACCGGAGCCATCAGCCTGACCGCGCTCACGACGGATCCCGCCACTGGCCAGCAGGTGCCGGCAAAGGAGGCATCCAACCCGAACATTCCCAAGCTGGTCTTGCTTGTTTTCATTCAGGTAATTTATGTCTGCATGATTTATGGTCCCATCGCCGCCTATCTCGTCGAAGCCTTCCCCGCAAAAATCCGGTATACGGCGCTGTCCCTGCCCTATCACATAGGAAACGGCGTATTCGGCGGCCTATTGCCGCTCATAGGCTTATGGCTTTGCGCGCGTACCGGCAACATCTATGCCGGTTTGTACTACCCGATGATCGTGGCGGCCATCACGCTCGTGCTCGGCTCCCTATTCTTGAAGGAGACGCACGGCACGCTAATCTGGGCCGAATATGACCAAGCCAAGAAAACCTGAACCGCTATTGCGCCACTATCTGTCAATTCGGAATTCTTTTCCACAATTGACGTGTGGCTCGCCGAAGTAGCATCATTTCCCTCTCGGGCGGTTCTTGGGCCATCGGGTAGGAGGCCCCACCCGTTCATCCGCATCGTGCCGCTCCGCGCGCGCTGTCCTTTGCGATTGCAGTCTGGAGTCTTAACTTTCTAAGGGAGTTGCTGCCGTGCCGAAGACCCTCGCGAAAAAGCCTGCTGCAAAAAACTCCAAATCGAACAAACCGGGCCTCACCGAAGCCCAGATCGCCGTCCACTGGAAAGAGGAAGATTACATCCGGCCTCCCGCGCGCTTCATTGCTCAGGCCTACCTCAACGATCCCCGCATCGTCGAACGCTTCAGCGAAAAGAATTTTCCCGAGTGCTTCCGCGAATACGCCGAACTGCTGCATTGGGACCAGTATTGGCACACTACGCTGGACACCAATCATCCGCCCTTCTGGAAGTGGTTCGTTGGCGGAAAGCTCAACGCCAGCTACAACTGCGTGGATCGGCACCTCACAAAATATAAGAACAAGGCCGCGCTGATCTTTGTCCCCGAGCCCGAGGACGAGAGCCACATCGTAATCACGTTTCAGGAACTCTCGCGCCGCGTGAATGAAGTGGCCGCCTTGCTGCGCGATTTCGCGGGCCTCCACAAGGGCGATCGCGTCACCATTCACATGCCCATGATTCCGGAACTCCCCATCACCATGCTGGCTTGCGCCCGCCTGGGCGTGATCCATTCGGTGGTTTTCGGGGGGTTTTCCGGGGAAGCCTGCGGTCTGCGCGCCGCCGATTCCGGCAGTCGCGTCCTGATTTATGCCGACGGCTATCATCGTAACGGCCGCTGGATTGACCACAAAGCCAGCGCGGATATCGCCGTCGAGACCGCAAAGAAAGAGGGGCAGCAGATCGACAAAGTCCTCATCTGGCGCCGCTACCCTCACAAATATTCGTCCGACACGCCCATGATCCTGGAGCGCGATTTCTTCATGAACGATGTGCTCAAGGACTACCAGAACCACGTCGTCGAGCCCGTCTCCATGGACTCCGAGGATCCGCTCTTCCTCATGTATACCAGCGGCACCACCGGCAAACCCAAGGGCTGCCAGCACCGCACGGGTGGCTACCTTGCCTATGTCACCGGAACTTCCAAATTTTACCAGGACATTCACCCCGAGGACGTCTATTGGTGCATGGCCGACATCGGCTGGATCACCGGCCACTCCTATATTGTCTACGGGCCGCTGGCTCTCGGCGCCACCAGCGTTCTCTATGAAGGCGTGCCGCAGTTCCCCGACGCCGGCCGCCCCTGGCGCATCGCTGAGCGCCTCGACGTCAACATTTTCCATACCTCGCCCACCGCGATTCGTATGCTGCGCAAAGCCGGCGCCGACGAACCCAAGAAGCATGCCTACCGCTTCAAGCACATGACTACTGTTGGCGAGCCGATTGAACCCGAAGTCTGGCGCTGGTATCACGAAGTGGTCGGCAAGGGTGAAGCCGTAATCGTGGACACCTGGTGGCAAACGGAAACCGGCGGCTTCCTGTGCACCACGAAGCCCGCATTGGATGCCATGAAGCCGGGCAGCGCCGGCCCCGCATGCCTCGGCATTTACCCGGTCATCTGGGACGAGAACGGCAGGGAAGTCGAGGCCAAGGCCCATGCGGCCGGCAACATCTGCATCCGCAATCCCTGGCCAGGCATCATGCAGACGATCTGGGGAGACCCGCAGCGCTTTGTTAACAATTATTACAAGAAGTACAACACGAATCCCCACAGCAAAGATTGGCATGACTGGCCCTACTACGCAGCCGACGGCGCCGTGCTCGCTCCCGACGGCTTCTACCGCATTCTCGGCCGCGTGGACGACGTAATCAACGTCGCCGGCCATCGCCTCGGCACCAAGGAACTCGAATCCGCGTGCCTGACCGTGCCGGAAATCGCCGAAGCCGCTGTAGTTCCTGTGGTCGACGAGATCAAGGGTCGCGTGCCGGAAATCTACGTTTCGCTGAAGCCCGGTATCCGCTCGAACCGTGCGGTCACTGAGAAGCTCGTCGCCACCATCGAAACCATGATCGGCAAAATCGCCCGGCCCAAGCGCGTTCACATCGTTCCCGATATGCCCAAAACGCGTTCGGGCAAGATCATGCGCCGCGTTCTGGCCGCCATCTCCAATCGTATGGACACCGGCGACATCACCACGCTGGCCAATCCCGATATCGTCGAGCAGGTTCGGCAGGTTGTGCAGGGCCGCGAGCGTGGTCCCCTGAACGAGGGCCCCGAGGACATCAAACTCTTCGGCGACGAGCGTTAAAATTGTGCCTAGATTATTGAGGTTGTGCAGGACTCTGCGCCGCCCCACAGCTCTGCAGCGTCGCTGACAGCACATCCGGGTCGAACTGCGCTTCCCGCCAGCCCTGCGTCGCGCAAACTTGCCTGGCCTCCAGCCCCAGCGCGCCGCGGAAGTCCGCCCCCTCGACCCGCGCTCCATCCAGTTTTGCCTGTCTTAGGACCGCCGCCGGAAACGAAGCTCCACGCAGATCCGCCTTGCTCAGATCGGCCTCCAGGAAAATCGTTCCTTTCGCCACAGCGCCAGTCAGATTCACCCCAATTAGCTTCGCGGCGGATAGGTCGGTTTGCTCGAGGCTGGCCAGCGACAGGACCGCTCCTTCCAGCTTCACATCGCGCAAGTCCGCGTGCCCCAGGTTCGCGCGCAACAGGTTCGCCTGGCGCAGAATCACTGCGTAGAGAGTGGCGTGCTCGAAATTCGCCGTCGTCAGCATCGCTCCTTCCAGGTTCGCGAACGACAAATCCGCGCTCCGGAAATCCGCACCTTCCAGCTTTGCCCCTGCCACGTTGGCCGAAACCAGGCTCGCCTTCGCCGCATGCATGCGATCCAGGCTGGCCCCGCGCAGCGTCGCTTCCCGCAGGTTGGCCCCGGTGAAGTCCGCTTCGGAAAGGCTCGCGCCTTCGAGATTCGCTTTCCACATGCGCGCGCCCGCGAATTGCGATCGGTATCCCCGGGAATACCGCAGATCGATCTCGTTGAGTCGCGGACCGTTCGCCGTATCGCCCTCGCCGCCGCGCGTCGCCGCGCCATTCGAAATGTTTTCTTCCGTCACGTCCGCGTAGGGCCGGTAGCCGAGCGCCTGAAACGCCGTTGCGGCCCAACGTCTCGGATCCTCGCGCTTGATATCCGGCCGTGCGCTGGCGTCCGCCGGCAATCCCCGGATCACTCCCATTGAAAGTAGAAAAACCACTGCGCCCAAGGCCAGCGGCACGCGAAAGGCGGCAAACACGTCGTGCAGGAACTGCTTTGTGCTCTCGTCCGTCCAGTCTCCCGGCCGCAGCACGCGCGCTACCACCCGCGGCATAGTGCACGCCGCCCCACACGCGAGCGTGAGCAGGATCACCTGCAACAAGGTCCCGCGATAATCCTGCATCACCAGGTACCGCACCCAGAACACGAACAGCATCGCGGGCACGGCCCAATACGCCAGCAATTTGGACAGCACGCATTCCACCATCGTCAGGGGCGACTTCGGATCGCGCGTCCACCGCAAGTACGGCCGTATCGGTCCCATCAGGTACCACGATCCGTCCTTCTCCGGTGTCTGTCCGTCGGGAAACACCGCAGGCAGCGCGCTCATGCTGCCCCAGAGCCGCAGCAACAAAAATTGCAATCGCACGTAGAGCACCACCAGCAGCAGCGGCGCCCCCAGGTAAAATCCCTGCAGCGGCAGGAAGTTTGGAAGCTGCGGTACCACCATCGCCGATTCGTTCAGCAACAACCGCACGTCCCGCGTTAGCGCGATCAACCCGCAGGCCACAACGCAAAATCCCATCAGCAAGAGATAAAACTGCCGCGCCGATTGCGTGATCTGCCCGATGGTCTTCCCACCGTCGAGTTCGCCAACCGCCTCGGGCAGCGTGGCGTCGAAAAGATTCGTTCCGCCCAAGCGTCCGGCCCACAGACCCTGGGCGCCATAAAGGTTTGCGCCCATCATATTGGCACCGGCAAACTCGGTGCCCAAAAGGTTGGTGTCGCGAAGATCGGCCTCCACCAGGCTCGCCCCGCGCAGATTCGCCATGGATAGGTCTGCTCCGCGCAGGTTGACCTTCGCCATCTCCGCGCCTTGCAGATTTACCCCCGTCAAATCTGCGTCGCAGAGGTTCGCGCCGGCAAAGTCGCCCTGGATTCCTTCTTTCCCGCCGGATTCTACCCACAGCCTGTGTTGATCCAGGGCCTCTGCAACCGCCAGAAGTTCTGTCCGCAGGTCGCGCGCTTCTTCCGCCGTCAAATTCTCCGGCCGCATAAACCCGATCATTTCGGACGGCAGGCTGGGGCTAGGTTCCCGCGGCTCATAGTCCTTTTCTTCTTCTCCCGCCGCTACTTCTACTGCCTCCTTCGGTGCTCCTTTTCGTTCCGCTGTTACTTCCTTGACTTTTTCGATGGCCGGCGATTCGCTGGCCGCTGCCGTTTTCTCATCAATCGGTTCTTCTCCAAAGAATGCCGCCGCCACGCGCGCGGCCTCACTGTCGTTTTCTGCAGCCGTTGCCTTGAACTCGGCGTTTTCCTCACCCACGTCGCTGCCGGATTCACTCACATTCTCTTCGGCTTTGCCCCGGCTCTCCGCCTCATGCTTCCCCAACATGGCCGCAAGCTCGCGCATGGCGGCAACTTTGGCTTGCGCGGCGCTTTCCTCCGCCGCCCTCTTCAGCTCTTCGCTCATCTGTTCGTCGATTAGCCCCAGGATTTGCGCTTCCGTGCGTGGATCGGTCGGAATACCGCCATATTCCGCAAGCTCCTGCGGCGTCGCCAGGCGTTCGCTGCCTTTTCGTCTATGAAAATCTGGCCAGTTCATCGTCGCGCGCGCCGGCCCCCGGCGCAGGCTTCTTTCGGTTCGCCGCAATATCGGAAGGCCGCAACTCAAGCCATGGGCGGGATGCCCCATCATCCCTCAGCGTTCCTGTGGAAATCCCCTGCCCCAAGGTACAGGCGTGCCTTACCCGCCATTCTGGACCTCGGCCAGAACCGCCAAAGCCCGATTCAATGCAACCTTCAGTGGCTGGTCTATCAAACTGGATGGACTATCTGTGGGTCACCGAGGTGAGGAGAAAAGTGGGCAAAACTGGAATGCGCAGCAAACGGCCGCCGCAGCTCCCTGTTTTCTATTCGCTGCTCGCTGCCAAGCAATCATGCCGGGGCGCTCCGCTGAGGGGCCGAGGCACCCCGGCTATTCCCGCCCGCCTCCGCAGTGAGCGAGCAAGGAACTTGTACGGCAACTCGTTCGGGCGATGCTCCGTGGTCTAGCTTTCTTCGCTGCCGCGCAGGAACTCGTAACGTTCGATCGCTGCCACCACACCGACGCTGCCCTCGTCGCGGTTTTCCGTCCGCTGCACGCGGCCCAGGCAGCGCACGCGCACCGGCCCGGCCAGAGTAATCTCGTTCGGCAGCGTCAGCAGGATCTCCACCGGAGACCCCTCTTTGACGTCCTT
>Ga0335085_10004978_pt1 | contig 21674 bp, 19 predicted proteins | sample Lox_Sample_45_FD_206712 | JGI IMG/M metagenome (GOLD analysis project Ga0335085, IMG submission 206712) | Soil microbial communities from Loxahatchee National Wildlife Refuge, Florida, United States - Lox_Sample_4.5 | ecosystem: Environmental > Terrestrial > Soil > Wetlands | place: USA...
CACGCGAGCTTTATGCCGACGAGTGGCTCGGCTTCAGCGAAGCGGAGCTCGAATCCATGCTGCAAAGTGCGGGCTTCGTCAATGTCGAAGTTGCCATCGTCGACAAGGAGCCGGATTCGCCCCAGTTTCAAACGCTGCTCGTGGTCGGAGAAAAAAACTCATCTCCGGGAGCGAATCTCGGCGGCTGAACTCAAGCGCGAAACGCTCCGGCGATCCCAGGAACCGCCTGTGAAGCGCGGCCTCGTGAAACTCAATCCGGCAATCCTACGTCATCTGCAAACGGGGGTTGTGCCGCACGCCAGATTCTTCTCTTTTTGAACGGCGATTGGTGGTATGATCGGGTTCAATCTGCGGAAGAGCCGCGACAACAGCGAAGATTTGCGAGTCAGGTTGTTCAGGCGCCATCCAAAGATTCACGTCCCCCCCAAACAATTCGGAGGTACGACATGCGTACGATGCTCAGTTTCCTGGGATCCATGCGGAGCCCGGTCGTTGTTGTATGCGCAGCCTTGGCGTTCAATTCGGCGGCCTTTGGCGGGTCCTCGAAGGGTTCTGGATCGAGCTCAAGCTCGAACACGCCGTCGGGTGGAAGCGGCGACGCCAGCGCAGCGAATCCAGAAGGATTCGCTATCGAATCGGAGATGCTGACATACACGGCGATGGATTCCGAAGCCACCGCGCTCACGTGCGGCATTGGGCACAGCCTGGGCGCAGCAGATTCCAATTGCAATGCGCAAGCGATCAACGGACCGCCGGTGGGCGTGGTCGTCATCACGGGAGATTCAAGCGCCGTCTCCGAATTCCAGCTCTGGCGCACTGATATCTCCACCATGGATATGCTGACGCTGCGCGCGGATCATTACTGCCCGCAGGGGCCGGCATCAAGAGCGGCGACGACTCTGTCTGGCACCATCATGTCGATGTTCCCGGAGAGCCAGATCGCTTCGTATGCGGCGTCACTGTTGAGCGCGACCGCGGAAACGAAGCCGCTCGAAGGCAACATCCTGGATCGCACGCTGGTGAACGACGTGGCGGGACACTTGAGGGCGCTGGGGCTCGATGTCGTGATCCCGGACAGCTACATGCCGTATTCGCTGACGACGATCGACGCCAATCACTCGCCGTTTCTCACCAAGTACGTTGCACTCATCAAGGCGCGCCAATGCGTTGCTCCTGGACCCGGCGAGAATGGGGCAGAGGCTCCGGCGGCGGAGCCGGGCACACCGGGAACGCCAGAAACAGATGCCCACTCGGCGGCCGACAAGCAGGCAATTAAGGGAGCCATTGATACCTATCTGAAATCGCTCACCGAGCCGGACGTGTTTGACGTTCCCAAGCCGCCGCCAGGCGCGGCGCCCGCTCCGCAAACGCCGGTCATCTCTCACTTGAATGCGGTGCTCCGGGCCGACGGCCTGGCGCAGGAACTCGACGCGGCCTCTCCCGATGCGCGCTCCGGAGCCAACGGAATCTGGTACGTGCTCTCGTTGCAAGCGCTCGAATCGGGCGGGACACTGCTGAAGTCAGGAAATGCCATCAAGGGCACAAAGACCAGTTACAGCGGCGGGGCCGTGGGCACCTATGCGCTCTTCCGCTTGAATGGCGACGTGACCTGCTCGGGCGTGTTCTTCAACTATGAGCCACCCACGCTGACGGCGAAGATTCCGGACCTGCTGAAGACACCCGGAGCGGCAGGCGGGAAAGTGGTCGGCGGGTGCCACTAGGAACAACCTCGCATCGGAACGACGAATTGAACCAACAGAAGGGGGCGGGCACTGAGCCTGCCCCTTTTCATTCTGCGATCGCTTATGAGGTTGGCGCCGCCGGTTTTTGCGGATCGGCTCGCTGCTGAATCGAATGCGGCACTCGCCGATCTAAAATGGTTTGCACTCGCCTTTGCATGGAACGGATCCGATGGCAGACACACGAAAGACGACGCGAACCACCAAAGCATTGAAACCTCCGCGCGCAAACGGCGCGCAGCGCGCGCTCATGTTGAAGGCGCTTGCCGATCCGCGGCGATTCGAGTTGTTGCAACAGATCGCATCGAACGGGTGCCCGCTGGGATGCGCGCAGGCCCTGGCCGCATTGCCCATCTCGGCCGCCACGCTCTCGCACCACATCAAGGAACTGGAAACGGCGGGGCTCATTGATGTGCGGCGCGAGGGGAAGTTTGCCTATCTCTCGCTACGTCCAGGGGTTCTTGCGTCCCTGGCTGCCGGACTAGCCGCGCTTGAACCGGCGCGAGCGCCGGGGCGCTGAGCAACGCCAGGACAATTTCCACAAAGCTTCTGAATCCTCCTTCCTGCCGCCGGAATCAATTCGACAGTTATCGAAATGTCGAACGGATGGCATTTCGGTCGGGGAGCAGAAACATGACGAATCTGGAAGGCAAAGTGGCGCTGGTAACCGGCGCATCGAAAGGCATCGGCGCGGCAATCGCCCGCGAGCTGGCGGCGCGCGGAGCCGCTGTTGCGGTCAACTATTCAGGCAGCAAAGCGGGCGCGGAAAAAGTTGTCGCCGACATCAAGGCCGCCGGCGGCAAAGCCATCGCCGTGCAGGCCGACCTCTCGAATCCCGACTCGGTTGGCCCTTTTGTGAAGACGGTTGCCAAGCAGCTCGGTCCCATCGACATCCTGGTAAATAATGCCGGGATTTATGAATTCGGCTCGCTGGATCAGATCACTCCCGAGCACTTTCACAAGCAATTCGATCTGAACGTGCTTGGACTGCTGCTGACGACCAAGGCTGCCGTCGAGCAGTTCAACCCCGCAGGCGGAAGCATCATCAACATCGGCTCGGTGGTGGCTTCAGGATTTGCGAACGCCGCCGTTTATAGCGCCACCAAGGGCGCTGTGAACACCATCACCACCTCGCTTGCCAAGGAGCTTGGCCCCAAAAAGATTCGCGTGAATGCGCTGAACCCCGGCATGGTCGAGACCGAAGGCGCGCACACTGCGGGTTTTATCGGCAGCGAGTTTGAAAAGCAAGCTGCCGCGCATACGCCGCTTGGCCGCATCGGACAGCCGCGCGATATCGCCGAGGTCGCGGCCTTCCTGGCTTCAGAGGATTCGGGCTGGCTCAGCGGCCAGACCGTCTACGCCTCCGGCGGCTATACCGGCTGAAACCCGTGTTGTGTCGGTGCGATCGGATCAAATTGCGGGCCCGATGACTTTTGATTCAGGCCCGCTCGGCTTCTAGTATCTTTTCTTTTCTCTCCACCCCCCAGCGGTAGCCGGTGAGCGAGCCGCTTGCGCCGACGACGCGATGGCACGGGACCAGCAGCGCCACGCGATTCAGGGCGCAGGCGCGAGCCACAGCGCGCGTGGCTTTGGGCTCGCCCATCTCGCGGGCTAGTTGGGAGTAGCTGCGCGTTTCACCACGAGGAATCTGGCGGAGCGCTTGCCAGACGCGTAACTGGAAAACTGTGCCGCGCAGATCGAGATTATCTGGCCGGCTGCGGCCGGCCAGGTTATTCCCTTCGCTCACGCTTTCGAGCGCGGCGTCGATGAGGCGCGAAAGCGAAGGATCGCGACGCAGGGTTGCGGCAGGAAACTCGGCGCGCAGAGTTTTCTCGGCTTCCGATTTGGTGTCGGCGAGCGAGAGCCAGCAGAGCCCGCGTTCCGTTGCGCCCACGGTCATCCAGCCGAAGGGCGTGCGCGCCGAAGCGAATCCGATGCGCTCGCCGCGGCCGCCCTGTGCGAAGCGCGCAGGCGTCATGCCGAGCTGGTTCCCTTCGTAAGCGCGGCTCGACGAGCCAAAGCCGGCGGAGTAGATGGCATCGGTGACGTTCCTGCCCCGCTTGAGCGCGCCGCGCAGCTGCCCCGCGCGCATGGCCCGCTGATATTGCAACGGGCTCACGCCCATCTCGCGTTTGAAGAGGCGCTGCACGGTGAAGGGGCTGAGGCCGGCAACGCGGCCGAGCTCTTTGAGCTGCACGGGGCGGTCGAGGTTCGCTTCAATATATGCGCGGATCTTATCCAAAGGTCTGCTCGATGCAGTTGCGGGACGGCAGCGAAGGCAGGGACGAAAGCCCGCGGCCTGGGCTTCGGCAGCCGCTTGAAAAAAGCGCACGTTCTCGCGCAGCGGCAAACGGCTGGCGCAATCCGGGCGGCAGAAGACGCCGGTGGTCGTGACGCCGTAGACGAAGCGCGCATTGGAGTCGCGCGCGGAGAGCTGCTGCCAGGCGGCGTCGAGATCGAGGGTCGAAGCGGGCGTCGGGGCTGGCGGCGCGATGGAGCTGTTCATTGAATGCATGGTTGCAAGTTGGGCGGTTGCGGTCGCGGTTGCTGTCATGGATTTCATCGTCGCGCGTGCACCATGTTTACGCTATCCGATTCTTGCGGGCAATTCCGAATTCCGTGCGATTCGGATGAGGCGCGAGGACGAAGAGAGGTCTTCCTGTTTTTGTCCTCGGAAGAGCCGATTCGCGCCACTTTGAGGCATTTTTGCGAACAAAGGGCGAAAATGTTTACCGATAAGATAACAATTTATTGGCGGATTGGTAAATAGCTAACTTGTTGATTCTATTGAAAAGTGCGGGAAAAGGGCCAAAAGTGCACCGCGCTTGGTGCATTTTTTGATGAAAAAAAATACCCCGGCGGAGATCGTTAGGCGGACAGGTGCGGCTCTGACTGGCCGAAAGAAGGCAGCGCGCCGTTGAGGAACCATGTGAATTGCCGATCATGAGGACAGTATGCGCCAGAAGGCTGAAATGATCGGCAAGATCAAGCGGCGTGGATGCAATGGGTTAGAAGGAAATGGGCTTGACAAGCTTGGCTGCCAAGGCCCGATCGAACCAAGAACGCGATTTCCGTGGCATGCTCCACCATTTCTTTGGACGAGGTGTATTCTTCTGCACAACATGCCATCCGCAATTAAGAGACCCGTTGGCGTAACGATTCTTGCGCTGATTTACCTATGGATTGGCTGCCTGGGAACCATCGTCTTTCCATTCATCGCGCTCACTGGCGGAGGCTCGCTGCTTTGGCGCGGTTGGGTCGCAGGGACGATCCATTCCGAAGCGATTCTCAGGGTCACGGGTTACATCTTCACTTTCGTCTGGTTCCTTCTCTACGTGGCCTACGCGTTTATGGGCTTCGGTTTCTGGAAGCTGAGGAATTGGGCGCGGAAAGTTGCAGTTGGAATCAACCTGTTTTTCGCGGTCGCGGCAGCTGCAGCATTGCCGATCTTCGCGAAGCCAGCACTTATCGCTGTTCTCCTTTGCATTGGGACAATTCCCCCGATTCTATGGATTGTTTGGTACTTGATGAGGCCACGGGTGCGTTACGCGTTTGGAGCGCTCGAGGCACGTGAAGCCTTTGACCAGGACGCAGCGCCGAGCGGTCTTTCAAAGATGGGGATCGCGTGGGTCGTCATCGGCGTCGTCGCAACTTTTGCTCTCTTCTTCGTATCGGTGTTCGTTCTGGTCGAATCGATGTTTCACGGATCCGAGGTCTATGCGGCAGCCTTGGCAAAGGCGCAGGAGAATCCCTGCGTGGTGCAGAAGCTCGGTTCGCCGATGAAGCCTGATTGGATGACAAGCGGGCAAATCAACGAGACCAACGACGAAGGAGATGCTGAACTGAGTATTCCGCTTAGAGGCCCCCGTGGGAGCGGAAGCCTGGAACTGAAGGCGAAGAGAGAAAACAAGGTGTGGGAAATTCAGTCACTCATTCTGGAGCATGACATCGATCGCGTTCAGATTGTGCCTTTGAGCTCGGACTGCCCACAATAAGGGCGTTCGACGGACCCGCGCCGAACACTTCTATCGTGAAAACCGGCTTAGAACTGGTTTTCCAGCACCCGCTCTGCTCTCAGCAGGTCTTCTTCCGTGTCGACGCCGATGGTGTCGCGGGGCGCGTCGGCCACGTAGATCGAGATGCCGTTTTCAAGCATGCGCAACTGCTCGAGGCGCTCGAGCTTTTCAAGCGGCGAGGGCGGAAGAGCGGCAAACTGCTCAAGTGCGCCCTTGCGGTAGGCGTAGATTCCGAGATGCTTGCGATAGCCGGTGAAGCCGGCGGCGTCGCGGTCAAATGGAATCGTCGCTCGCGAGAAGTAGAGCGCGCGGCCATCGAGCGCGGTGACGACCTTGACGGCGTTGGGATTTGCGATCTCGTGCGCAGGGCAAGTGACAGCGAGCGTTGAAACCTCAACCTCGGGCCGCAGAAAGAGATCGAGCAGCGGCAGAAAGAAGTCGGGCGTGAGGGTCGGCTCGTCGCCCTGAATGTTGACGTAGATATCGGCGTCGATCTGGCGGGCCACTTCCCTTACCCGGTCTGACCCGCTGGGGCAGTTGGGCGAGGTCATGACGACGGGAATGGAGCGAGCGCGGCAGGCTTCGGCGACCTCTTCCGCATCGGTGGCGACAACAACCGGATCCATGAGTCCACTGGCGCAGGCCGCGCGCCACACCCACTCGACCATGGGCCGCCCGGCGATGGGCCGCAGCACCTTGGCGGCCAAGCGCGTGGACGCGAGGCGCGCCGGAATGACGGCTGCGATGCGGAGGGGGCTCATGGAGACGAGTGTAAATGGAGAGGCAGCGGGGCTAGCGGTGTTAGCGGAGCTTTGGGAGATGGGGTTGGTTTGCTGCGCGGGCCGGAGGCCCCCGCTACAGCCGGCCTGGAGGCCGGCGCTACAAATGCAGGAGAGCGGCGCAGCGAGCAAGAAGAGTGGCGCGAAAAAGACGTCAGACGGCGAGATTGGCGATTGCGTGTTCGGCGTGGGCGAGAGATTCGGCGGCGGCTTCGGGGCTTTCGCTTTGACACTCGGCTGAGATGAACTCGATTTGCGTGAGGCCGATGATGCCGAGAATAGCGCGCAGGTACGGCTCCTGAAAATCGAGCGCGCTCATGGGCGAGCCTGCGGGATACGCGCCGCCGCGTGCGGAAAACACGAAGACTCTCTTGCCGGGCGGGACGAGGGGTGCCACACCGCCGGCAGTGAATGCGAAGGTGCGGCCTTCGCGCACAATCATGTCGATCCATGCTTTGAGCGATGCGGGAATCGACAGGTTCCACATGGGCGCGGCGAGGACGAGGACGTCGGCGGCGAGAAGCTCGTCGACGAAGCGATCGGAGATGGCCAGGGCGCGCGCTCTTGCGGGCGTGAGCTCGCCGGAGTGATCGAGAAATGCATCGGCCATTTGCGCGTCGAGATAAGGAATCTGCTCGAGCGAAGTGTTGTGGTGGACGACGGTGCCGGCGGGATTTTGCCGACGCCATTGCGCGACGAAAGCGGCGGCGAGGCGGCTGGAAACGGAGGCCGCGCGAGGGCTGGAGTCGATATGCAGAAGACTTGGCATGGAGGCGCTCACGAATGGCGGGTGTTTGATGATTCAATTCTCGCAGGGAAAGGATCTGGCGGCTTGGAAGCCGCCAGTACTGCCGGTCTGGAGACCGGCGCTACGCGGCCGCGTGAGGATTGACCTGAAATTGTCAGCCCCGTATCATTAAATCTGGCGCGGTTTTACGCGGCGCGTCCCCCGTGTGGCGGGGTAGCTCAGATGGTTAGAGCGACGGATTCATAACCCGTAGGTCGGCAGTTCGATCCTGCCTCCCGCCACCAGCCTTCGCCCGTCGGGCTACGGCTCGGCAAGCCATTGCAGCCGGATCCTTCGCTGCACTCAGGATTTCGCCTGCGGGCTTCCGCTGCGCTCACGCCCGCAAGGCGGCTCAAGTTCGATCCTGCCTCCCGCCACCAGCCTTCGCCCGTCGGGCTACGGCTCGGCAAGCCATTGCAGCAGCAGCGGCTCGTTCTTCGCCCCTCAGCGGCTAAAGCCGAACGCACTTTGCTGCATTTGCGGCACGACTGAAGTCGTGCCCTGACACTCCGTGCCTCTCTGAAACATCTTTCCAGGCCTCGCCAAGCAGCACCGGATCCTTCGTCTGCCGCGGCGGACTCAGGATTTCAGCTTGTGGGCTTCCGCTGCGCTCACGCCCGCAAAGCGGCTCAAGTTCGATCCTGCCTCCCGCCACCAGCCTTCGCCCGTCGGGCTACGGCTCGGCAAGCCATTGCAGCGGCAGTCGCTCGTTCTTCGCCCCTCAGCGGCTAAAGCCGAACGCACTTTGCTGCATTTGCGGCACGACTAAAGTCGTGCCCTGACACTCCATGCCTCTCCGAAACATCTTTCGAGGCCTCGCCAGCCGCACCGGCAAAAAATGAGGATTCGAGACCAGCGCGGTAATCGTGCGCCCGCCAGACGGCTCAAGTCTTCTCGATGCCGCATGTTAGAATTTGCCCACGTCAGATCTCATGGTCGAACCTTCCTCGCAAAACGAAGCCGTGCTTGAAGTCATCGCCCCGGACAGCTCACGGGAGAAGGTCGCTGTGACCGAGGAGCCCTTCAACATCGGGCGCGGGGGCGAGGGCGACAATGTCCTCCATCTCGACGACGGACGCATTTCGCGCCGCTGCGCAACGATTGTGGCCGAAGGGACCGGCCACAAGCTGCTTGACCGCGGCAATCGCTACGGCCTGTTTGTGAACGGCGCAAAGGTGCAGCAGCACACGCTGCGCGATGGCGACCTGATCACCTTTGGCCTTGAAGACAGCTACCGGATCGTTTTTCATGCGGCGTCGGTTGCCGCGGCGGCCGGCCCGCAGTCGGTGGCCAACCTGCTGACGCGCATCGGCTCCATTTCCGAACTCACGGGCACGACCGTAACCGGCGGTTTGAACCGGTTGAACCTGCTGCTGGAGGCAACATCGCTGCTGCACTCGCAGCTGCCACTCGACGCAGTGCTGGGCACGATGCTGGATCATGCAATCTCTGTGACGCACGCCGATCGCGGGTTGCTTATTGTTCCTGACGCTTCGGGCGCGCTGCGGGTTCACCAGGCACGCAGCAACAGAGCTGAAAACCTGCCACCTGAAACGCTGAACCCCAGCCAGACCGCGATCAATCAGGCGATCAGCAAAAAGTCGGCCGTGATCACGGAGGACCTGAACCTGGCGGACCTGAATCTGAAGGCGGCGGAGAGCATTGTCATCCAGGGACTGCGCGCGGTGGTGGCGATTCCGCTGTACGCGTCGTCGCGCTCAACGGCCGACACGGGCTCTGAGCAGGAGTCTGGACAGTTGCTGGGCCTCATCTATCTGGACTCGCGGCGCATTGCGGCGTTCTCGGCGCTCGACCGCCAGATTATGGATGCGCTGGCCGTGCAGGCGGCCAGCATTATGGATAATGCGCGGCTGGTGGAGCGCGAACGCGAGCGCCAGCGGCTGGAACAGGAGCTGTCGATTGCGCGGACCATCCAGCAGGCGCTGCTGCCGCACGGGCTGAACGATTTTCCGCACCTGGCCGTGACCGGCGTGCATTATCCCTGCCATGAAGTGGGCGGCGACTATTTCGACGTCGTTCCGGTGAGCGACGATCGCACCGGGCTGCTGATTGCCGACGTGAGCGGCAAAGGGCTGGGCGCAGCCCTGCTGACGACGATGCTGCAAGGCGCGTTGTCTGGCATGACGATGGGCGCCGACCCGGTAAAGGTGTTCAACCATATCAACCGGTTCCTCTGCCGGCACTCGGAAGTCGGCCGCTACGCCACCATGTTTATCGGCATGGTGGGCGAGGACGGCATGCTCGAGTACATCAAGGCGGGGCACCCATCGCCGCTGCTGCTTCGCCAGGGCAAAGTGACTGAACTCTACACCGAAGGTTCGTTCCCGGTTGGCCTGATCGCCGAAGCGGATTACCCCTCGGCGCGGCTGCAGCTTGAGCCGGAAGACACGCTGGTACTCTTCAGCGATGGCGTGACGGAAGCCGAAGATCCCGACCATGCGCTGTTTGAAGTTACCGGGCTGAGCAAAGTGCTCGAGGGCCGGATCGACGAGTCGGTTGAAGATCTGAAGCAGGCGATTCTGGATGCGGTGCGTGCCTTTACGCGTGGAGCAGACCAGTCCGACGACCTGACTCTACTGGTGGTGCGCTACCGCAAGGCGGCGTGAAGCCAACGACGAAGGCAGCGGGGTCCTGCGAAGCTGCTACATCGTCAAAATTCTTAACGTTGAACCGGCAGAAGAACGTCGCGCGAGGTTGGTACAATCCTCACCATGGGCGTCCCCAAGTGCATTGGCAGGTATGAGATCGTCGAGGAATTGGGCCGCGGCGCCATGGGCAGTGTGTTCAAGGCCAAGGACCCCGCGGTGGGCCGCATTGTCGCGCTCAAGACGATCCATACCACCGCGCTCGAAGGCGCTCAGAGCGAAGAGTACCGCACTCGTTTCTATCGCGAGGCACGGGCATCGGGCGTGCTGGCGCATCCGGGAATTGTGCCCGTTTTCGATGTAGGCGAGGATCAGGGCGCGCCCTTCCTGGTGATGGAGTTTGTGGAGGGCCGAACGCTGGCCGAAGCCATCAAGAAAGGCGAGCGGTTCACGCTCGATCGTGTTTGCGAAATCGGGCAGCAGATCGCAGAAGCGCTTGGATACGCGCATCGGCAGGGCGTGATTCATCGCGACATCAAGCCGGCCAATATTCTGATGACCTCGAAGGAGGTCTACGGCAGCGAGCGGCCACGGATCACCGACTTCGGCATTGCCAAGCTGGCGTCAAGCGACATTACGACGACCGGGCAGTTGCTGGGCACGCCCTCGTTCATGCCGCCGGAGCAGTTTACGGGCTCTCCGATTGACGGGCGTGCGGACCTGTTTTCGCTGGGCGTGATTCTTTATTCGCTGGCCACGGGCGAGCAGCCGTTCCCCGGCGAGACCATGACTGCCGTGTCTTACAAGGTCGTCTACACCGAGCCGGTTCCCCCGTCGAAGCTGAATCCCGCTGTACCGGCGCGGGTTGAAGGCGTGATCCTGAAGTGCCTGGCCAAGAGCCCTGCGGATCGCTACCAAACCGGCGAGGAGCTTGCGCTGGATCTGGCTTCCGTCCGCTCGAGCCCGGTGACGAGCGTGATGCAGTCTGGGCCGCTCATGCCTTCCGCAATGGAGTCCGACGCCACGCTGGGCCCAAATGCCATTTCCGGTTCGCTTCGGCCTGGCCCGGTGGTGACGGCGAGCAAACCAGGGGTGGGGCAGGCGCCGAAACCAGGTGTTGCGGCGCCAGCGGCGGCAAAACCGAGCCAGCCGAAGAAGCTTCAGCCTGCCATGGCCATCGGGCTACTTGCGGCTGCCGTAGTGGCGGCGGCCCTTGGCGGCGGCTGGTACTGGTGGGCGCATCGCAAGCCGCCCGTTCCACCGCCTCAAGTGGCCGTGGTTCCACCGCCGCAGCCGACTCCTCAACAGATAGAGGCTCTGCCTCCCGCGCCAGTAAAGCCGGCCCCAGAAGGATCGCCGGGAAATTCGCCGACCACCGCGCCAAAGGAAGCGAAGCCGCCGGCAACAAAGCCCACTCCGTCAAAGCCCAGTGCGGCCAAGACGGTGACACCTCCACCGCAGCCGGTGGCCGTAGTCACGCCGCCCGCGCCGGCCAAGCCAGCGCAAACCACGCCGGCACCGGTTAAACCTCCGGCGCCCCCGCCTGCGCCGACTTTCGATCCGCGGAAGGCCGACCCTAGCAAGAACGGCAAGCTGAAGATCGACGTGAGCAAATTTCCCAAGGGCCTTCCCTTCACCGTGCAGATGAACAACAAGCCCTACATTCACTTCATCACCGGGGACGGAACCAGCCTGGACAATTTGTTTGCGCCGCCCGGCATGCAGCAGTTCCAGGTCTCGTTCAAGAGCGGCGGCGAGGAGTGGGATTCGAAGCCCGTGAGCTCCGAATTCAAAGCCAAGAAGACCAAGACCCTGAAGGTCCAACTCATGCAGAACGGCGATTCGTTGTCGAAAATCACTCAGCCGATCTCAAAGGATCTGGTCCTCTCCATCTCGTTTTCCAGCAGCATCGCCAATCTTTTCTGATCCTTTGCGTTTGTAACAGGACTGTCACAATGGTCCCGTAGCATCTGTCTCGAAGAATCAGTGATCCCCAAACAAAGAAAAGGGCGATGGGAATGGAACTCTCCACGCAAGAATTGGACGGCGGCGTTACCCGTGTCGCATTAGATGGGCGGATGGACATCGGTGGCGCTGCAGCGGTGGATATGAAGATGAATCTGATTGCGGGCAGCGCCAAGAAACTGCTCATCGACTTGCAAAAGGTCACCTTCCTCGGCTCCATGGGATTGCGATCCATCGTGCTTCCCGCGCGGGCGGTGCTCGGCAAGGGCGGCAAAGTGGTTCTGTTCGCACCGACCGAGATGGTAGAGTCAGTTCTCAAGGCCAGCAACATCGACACGCTCTTGCCGGTTCATCACGATCTGGCAACGGCGATTGACGCGTTGCAATGAGCAGAATCTCCTGTCCGGTGGCGGCCATGCCCGCAGAAGAGATCGACAAGCCCGCGCCGCGGCTGACGCTGAAGAGCCAGCTCGAAGACATGGGCTCGCTGTGGCCATGGGTTGAGGCTCTGGGCGTGGAGTACTCGATCCCCGCGGACACGCTCTTCGGCGTTCACCTTTGCCTTGAAGAGGCCGTTTCAAATGTAATCCGGCACGGCTACGATGGGCAGCCCGGCAGCACGCTCACCGTCGACTGCGCCTCGCCGAACGGGCACGAGGTCGTCTTCACCATCGAAGATCAAGCGCCGCCGTTCGATCCGCTGGCGCCTGGGCATATTGAAGTATTGGCTGAGCCATCGCCGGAAGATTTTCTGCGGCCCGGAGGGCGCGGCATTCTTCTCATGCGCAAGTTCGCCGATACGATGGCCTACGAACGGCTGGCCGGCGGCAATCGGCTGACGATCGGCTTTGCCCTGCCGAAGTGACGGTCTCGCCCGGCCTGCGGCGCGGCCCTGGTTAACACTTTCGTTTGCAGCGTTCTCCAGGTTCCGGGCCATGCGTGGAGTGCTGCTTGCGCTATCATTACGTCTATAGAGTGTGAGCGGCTGGCTTCCCTTTTAAGCTGCTCCGGCGGTGTGTGTGTCCCGATTTTTCTCACGTTTTGTCTTTGTCGCTTCCCTGGTGATCTTTGCCGGCCTGGGGATCAGCTATGTTCTGGGCGAGTTCGGATACATCGGCGTGCATGCCGACGACGAAAAGGATGCCGCCTACAAGCAGATGCGCGTGTACGCCGAGGTTCTGCGCAAGATCCAGAACTACTACGTGACCCAGCCGGACATACCCGCGGTGACGACGGGCGCGCTGCACGGCCTGCTCGACTCGCTCGATCCGGATTCCAGCTACCTGACGCCGGCCGAGTACAAGACCTATAAAGACCGCCCGGCCACGGACAATGCGCAGGTGGGGCTCACGATCTCAAAGCGGTTTGGATACGCGACGGTGGTGAATGTGCTGCCCGGATCGCCGGCCGACCAGGAGCATCTGCGCGACGGCGACGTGATCGACCTGATTGACGGCCAGTCGACCCACGAATTGCCGTTGGCCATTGTGCGCTTTATGCTCTCGGGCAAGCCCGGCACCACGGTGACGATCTCGGTGGTCCGGCCGTTCAAGCCCGACCCCGACCAGGTGAAGCTGACGCGCGCGGCGCTCGCTCTGCCTCCGCTTGGCGAACAGTTCTACGAAAATGCGTCCATCCTTTACTTGAAGCCGGGCGTTCTGACCGCGGCTCGCGTGGACGACATCGCCGCACGGATCAAGGCCGCAGGAAAAGGCAAGAAGATTCTTCTTGACCTTCGCGACACGACGGGCGATGACCCGCAACAGGGAGTGCGCCTGGCGAACTTCTTCATCAAGCAGGGAACGCTGGCGTCTCTCGAAGGGCAGAGGTTTCCGCTCGAGACCTTCAACGCCGATCCTTCGCTCTTTTTGACAGACGCCCCGGTGGCTGTGCTGGTGAACCGCGGCACGTATGGCGCGCCGGAGATTGCTGCCGCCGCCATTGAAGACCTGAAGCGCGGAGATGTGGTTGGCGAGCACACGTTTGGCGAGGGCACGGTTCAAAAGACCATTGACCTGCCGGACGGCGCAGGCCTGATGCTGACGGTTGCCAAGTACGAGGATCCTGACGGGAAGAAGATTCAGGACGTGGCTGTGACGCCCAACGTGGTTGTGGCTTCTCCCGAAGACGATGGCGAGCCGATGCCACCTTCAAATGGCGACGAGCCGCTCAATCAGGCGCTGTCACTGTTGAAGGCGAAGAACGGCTAAACTGCGGAATGGTAAGTAAGAAGTCCTGTGAAGGACAACCGCAGCCATAGGTCGCGCTTTGCACTACCCAAGACTCTGAAAATGGCCACATGGATGGCGCAAGTGCGGGCGAGGACGCCCGCACGACAGCCGGCGAGACGCCGGCGCTACAAGTGCGCCCGCTATTTTTCAGGGCAGATCCTTCGACTCCGTCCGCCACGGCGGACTTCGCTCCGGATGACAGCTTATTTGTAGTGCAGAACCGAATCGGGTTAGCTTTCCCGCGCCATTGACCGGGAGATTACGGCCGTGCGCGGCGCGCGATTTTTTCGATTGAACCAATGCTAGCCTTAAGCTGAGGCACTCCTCCGCCTCGCAAAGCGGAGGCTTGCCCGTGAGGCCGATCCTGCATTGGCTACTACCTCCAATCTGCCGCCGAAAGAGCGCGCTAAAGACCAACTTGACCAGCGCCAGCGCCGTCTCTCAAGGCCGCCGCTGCCCGCGCGTCGGAGGCGCAAGCTGGCCGGGCGCCCGGCCCTGGTTGCGCTGGTGCTGCTGGCGGCGATCACCGGTTCGCTGGCCGGCCTGACGCTTGTCTACTCCGTCAACCTTCCGCAGATTCAGGACCTGGAGCACTACCAGCCTTCCACGATCACCGATCTTTACGACCGCAACGGCCGCATCATTGGCTCCTTTGCGCTGGAGCGCCGCGAGGTGGTGGGCTACGACGGCTTCGCGCCCATTCTGCGCGAGGCGGTGATCTCGATTGAAGACAAGAATTTCGAATCGCATTGGGGCATCAACGTGTTTCGCGTGGCCGGCGCAGCGTGGCACGACATTCGCAGCCACGGACGCGCGCAGGGCGCTTCCACGCTCACCATGCAGCTGGCGCGCAATCTTTTTCTCTCGTCTGACCGCACACCCATCCGCAAGATTCAGGAGGCTTACCTCGCTATCCAGATCGAGCGCGCCTTCACCAAGGAGCAGATCTTCACGCTTTACGGAAATCAAATCTACCTGGGAAGCGGAAACTACGGCTTCGAAGCTGCGTCGGAGTATTTCTTTTCAAAACATGCGAAGGACCTGACGCTGACTGAAGCTGCGCTGCTAGCCGGTTTGCCCAAGGGGCCGGTGGGGTTTTCTCCGCTGCTGAACCCGGAGCGCGCGCTGCGCCGCCGCAACCTGGTGCTCAGCGAGATGGAGGGGGACGGAATCATTACCCACGCCCAGGCTGAGGCCGCGCGCAATACGCCGCTTGGCCTGCACATGGCGCGGCCCGTGGGCCTCGTCGCGCCGTGGTTTCAGGACGCGGTTCGCGAAGAGCTGGACAAGCGCTTCGGCGCCGAAGAGGTGCATGAAGACGGTCTGCGCGTGGATACGACTCTCGATCTCGATTTGCAAAAGGTAGCCAACAGCGCGGTGGCGAATGGGCTGGCTGCGTACGAGCGTCGTCACGGGTGGCGCGGCAAGCTGGAGAATATTCTCTCTGCCGATGTGACGCTCGACAATTACCGCCATCCTGATTGGGCGGTGATGGCAGGACCCGGCGACTACGTTCACGCGCTGGTTACGCGCTCGCTTCCACTGGAGATTCATGCGCGCATCGGGCCGCCCGATCAGCCAGGTTCGGAGATTCTGCTGCTGCCGGCGGACTGGCAGTGGACCGGCGTGCGCTACGGCGACGCGCTGGCCAAACCCGGTGACATCATTTATGTGCGCATGAGCGCGGCCACCGAAAGCGGCGAACACCGCGCATCTCTCGAAGAAGACTCCGGCACGCAGGGCGCGCTGATGGCCATCGACAACACCAGCGGCGACGTGCTGGCGATGGTGGGCGGGCGCGACTACGCGGTTTCAGTCTTTAATCGAGCTACGCAGGCCGAGCGGCAGACCGGCTCCAGCTTCAAGCCCTACGTCTACACGGCGGCGATTGAAGACGGCGTGAAGCCGACCGACATCATTGTCGATGGGCCGGTGCGCTTCGGCGACTACGTGCCGCACAACTACGAAAACGACTACAAGGGCGCGATGACGGTAGCCAATGCTTTCGCCGAGTCGCGCAACATTCCGGCGCTCAAGCTGGCGGCGCGCGTGGGCATTCACAAGGTGATCGACGTGGCGCATCGCTTCGGCGTCACTTCAAATATTCCGCCTTATCTGCCGGTGGCGCTGGGCGCGGTGGAGATCACGCTGGAGGAGCAAGTGGCGTCGTACGCGGTATTCCCCAACGATGGCGTTCGCGTGGCTCCGCATTTGATCCGCAAAGTTTCAAACGCTGACGGCATCACGCTGTGGCAGGAAAGGCCCGCGGTGGACGATGTGCTTGACCAGCAAACGGCGCGCACCATGATGACGCTGCTTGAAGGCGTGACCCAGCACGGCACAGGCGCAGCGGCGAAGCAGTTGACTCATCCGTTGGGCGGCAAGACGGGAACCACCAGCGGCTTTACCGATGCGTGGTTTATGGGTTTCTCGCCTTCAGTCACCTGCGGCGTGTGGGTGGGCAATGACAGCCGCGAATCGCTGGGCAACAAGGAAACGGGCGCGGTGACAGCGCTGCCGATCTGGATCAACTTTATGCGCGCGGCGATTGCCGGCAAGGACGATGAGCAATTCCCCGGCGATGAGGATGGCGCTGCGCCCGATCAGGCTGCGACAAAACCTGAGCCCGTGCTTCATGAAGCCGGGCAGCGCACGCAGCGGCCGGCGCAGAATCGCACAGTCAGGCCCGCGCTCCGCTTAAACCCCTGAGGCGAATCCGAAGAGGCCGAACCTCTTTTTCCTGAGCGGTTCCTGATCCGCGGGAAGCCCTGATGCGATGCGCGCCATTTTCTGGATCGCCCGCTGAATGCCTGAATCCTTCAGCGCCAAAGGCGTTGCGGTGTTTTGCATTTCGAGAACCGCCGCATAGTCGTTGGGAATCCGCCACTGGGCCTGCCGCTTCAGGGCCTTCTCAATGGCCTGCACCTCGATGCTGAACATCTCGTCCTTGTGCCGGTTCAACACAATTTCAAGTTTCTGCGCATAGGGCTGGAGACATCCCGTAATCAGGCGGTTGGAGTTGCGCAGGTCGGCGATTCCGATTTGCGTGACCAGATAAATGGTGGAAACCATATCGAACAATCGAGTCTCTGCAAGATCCCAGCGGGAACCGGCGTCAATGACGACGTACTCGAATGTCCTGCAGGCGACTTCGATGAGCTTGTTGATTGCCTGATTCGTTATGTTGGTCCGCGCAAACTGGCCCGGCGCGCAAAGGACATACAGTCCCGAACTGTGCTGGGCCGTCAGTTTCCTCAGGAAGGTCGGATCGAGCCGCTCCGGATCGCGCAGTGCGTCCAGTGTTGAGAACTCACCGGCCATTCCGAGCATGAGAGAAGCATCTCCCAGCGGCAGATCGAGATCGATCAGCAGCGTATCCTTCTTTGAATCCCTGGCCATCGAGATGGCAAAGTTGCATGCCGCGGTGGTGCCTCCCGCGCCGCCTTTGGCGCCAATAAACACAAATGACTTGCTCGATACCCTTCTCTCATCGGACGCCGCCAGGCCGCGGCTGCTTGCGCGGCTGAATGCCTCTTCAAGCACGCCCGGCTCAAATGGATAGATCAGGAACTCTCTCACGCCCGCTCTCATGCATTGGATCAGCAAGCCGTCGCTGGTCGTGGCCGAGTAAGCCATGGCGACACCGGAGCCGCTGTGGCAGATGGTCTCGATGGATTTCATGGCGGCTTCCTGCTCGCCGTCGGCGGCCACCATGACGACTCCGAAATTCTGTTTCGCGAGGGCGCGAAAATCGTCAATACCGGTCAGCGTCGTGACTCTCGGCGCCATCTGAGCGGATCGCAGTCCACAAAGAATACCGGCGATTGCGTTGCGGCGTTCGAGATTGGGATCGACGATGGCGATTGAAAGCACCGGCGCGTTGCCGCCGAAGGTGCCTTGTGTGCCCACATCGTTTGTGATTCCGGACATGTCTGGAGAAATCAAAATGGGCAACCTTTCCTGAAGTCACTGACCTCTTAAAATGCAACCTGGACTGGAGAAACCTCACCCGGGACGGTGGACCGCCTCCGGAGAACTTGCAACGTTACCTATGGTCGAACCGGCCCAAATGCACAATACGGGGACGACTGAAAATGCCGGGGGAGGGCGGTTCCAAATGGGGGGAGAAACTAAGAAGAGTCTAGCCTTCTGCGCCAGCCAAGTCAATGAGCCTTGGCCCGGGGTGGCGGGATCAAGGCGTCAGAGACTGGACTGCGAGTCACTTGCCAACGCAAAATAGCGCGTGGCGCGCGCCACATCCTTGAAGATTTGAGCCTTCAGCGCCTCCGGCGAGGGCCATGTCTCCTCGCCGCGCAGACGCAGCAGGAATTCAAGCTCGAGGGGCGTGTCTTCGTCGAGATCGATCGGCTCGAAGTCGAGGATGTGCGATTCAATCGCGAAGGAGGCCTCGCCGAACGTGGGCCGGTTGCCCACGTTGGTGACTGCCTGGAACGCGCGGCCATTTACCTTGAGCCGCGTGACGTAGACACCGAAGGCTGGAAGCAGGCCGTCGTAGGGCGCAAGGTTCACCGTGGGCACCAGCAAACGCGAGCCGATGCCGCGCCCCGAGGCCGGCGTTGAGTGGATCGAGAACGGGCGGCCGAGCATCCATCGCGCGCGCCGGATGTCTCCGGCCGAAACCAGCGCGCGAATGGCGGAACTTGAAACTTCAAGCCCGCGGACGCGCACCGCCTCGTGAACGTGGACGGAGAATCCAAGCTCTTGGCCCATGGCGGCGAGATCCTGCACACCCGCGGTTGCGCCGCGCCCAAAGCGGAAGTTTCGCCCCTCGTGCATGCTGCGCACGCCCAGCGCCGCAGCCAGGATCTGCTGCGCGAATTCGCGCGGCGGCAGGCCGGCGAGCGCAGCATCGAACGGAAGCACCAGCACCGCGTCGAGACCCGTTTCACCGAGCAGCCGCAATCTCTCGGGCAGAGGCGTGATGAGCCGCGGCGCCTTTGCCGGGCGCAGCAGATGTTCAGGGTGCGGATTGAAGGTGATGGCCACGGCACGCGCGCCGATCTTTCGCGCCTCGGCCGCGACGGCGCCAAGAATGGCGCGGTGCCCCAGGTGCACGCCATCGAAGTTGCCGACAGCGGCAACGGTTGGACCAAAATCGGCTGGAATCTCGCTGAGCGAACGAAAGACGGCGAACGCGCCGGCGCGAGGCGTTGCCGCGCCGTCGGCGGGCACTCTTTTCTTGCCGGCGTTGATGGGGGCCGCGCTCATAGCGTCACCGGGACCGTGAGCCCGTCGTGCGCGAGCCTTACGCCAGCAGGCAGGGTGCGATTGGTCTGTTCGTGGCCCAGGTCGTGCGAGATGTGGGTGAACCAGGTTTGCTTAGCGCCGATGCGCCGCGACCACTCGATGGATTGTTCGACGGTGGAGTGGCTAGGATGAGGCGCGTGACGCAAGGCCGAAATCACAAGCACGTCAACACCCGCCAGAAGCGAAAAGCTACTATCCGGTATCGCGCTCACGTCGGTCAAATAGGCGGCATTGCCCATGCGGTAACCGGCAATGGACTGCTCGCCGTGCAGAAGCGGTATGCGCACAAAGTCGACGCCGTGCACAACATTGTGATCTGCCAGCGGAAGCAACACAACGCGCGCGCGATTGGGATAGGTGGCTTGCGGAGAAAATGTGTAGCCAAATGTTCGCTCGAGAGTCGCTGCGGCTTCTGGATCGGCGTAGAGCGGAATCGGGCCGCCCTTCTTCATGGCGATAAAGCTCAACGGGCGCAGATCGTCCATGCCGAGGATATGGTCGGCGTGCCCGTGCGTGTAGAACACAGCGTCGACGTGGGAAAGGTGCTCGCGCAGCGCCTGCTCGCGGAAGTCAGGCCCGGTATCGATGACGACAATGCGCTCGACACCTGTGGCTGGGCCGGTCGAAACTGAATCCCGCCAGCGCAGCAGCACCGAGGGGCGCAGCCGGCGGTCGTGCGGATCGGGCGATGTGCATACCGGGCACTGGCAGGCCAGCGTCGGAACCCCCATCGAGGTTCCCGAACCTAAGAATGTGAGCGTCGCTTGCATAGTCAGCTTTCAGCCTTCAGCCATCAGCTTTCGTCGCTCTTCTTCCTTTTCTCATTCTGATTCGGGCGCCGATACAAACCGAAAGTTTTCGAAGCCCATCTTTGGCAAGTTATTGATGAAAGCTGATGGCTGAAGGCTGAAAGCTGCTTTTCTCACTTTTTCGCCGGCGGAATGGGCGGCACGGTGGGAGCGCTCATCATGCTGGTCAGCTCAAGAAACGCCATGCGCGCCTCAAAGAGCACGGTCTGCAGCATGCGATCCTCGTTGGGCGTCAGGTTGCCGCGTGTTTTTTCGGCCAGCACCCCGAGCAAGTCGATGGTGGCGCGCGCGCCCATGATGTCGACTCGCGGCCGCTGCCCCTCCTGCGTGCCCGCTCCCATTTGCAGCATGGCGGTCACGTAGAACTGCTGCACCAGGTGCTCGAATCCCACCGGCGGCTGCGCGCCCACACCGGGATTCTGCGCGCGAATCAGATCCTCGAGCCGTTGTGCCGAGGCGTCGTAGGCCGCCTTTTGCTCGTGGGTCTCGGCGGCCGTCGGCGCGGGAGGCAACTCATCCAGCAATCCCGGCTCCGCGGCCGCGCCGCCCTCTGTTTTTGCCGGTGCGGCGTCCTCCGCTTCGTCGCGCCGCGCTTCATTCACCACCAGGCGCGGGCCGGGCGAGGGCTCTCCAGATGCGGGCGCGGCAGGGGCCTTTTGCTCAGGCTCCTTCGGCGCGGAATGCCCGCCTTCTTTCTCTTCTTCCGCCTTGATCTTTCGGCGGTCAATGACTTCGAATTTCGGCGTATCGCTCATAGGTTTAGTTTCTCATTTTCAGGTCAAGCCGCGACCCCAATCTATGTTTGGGCCCCGGGATGACCGATCCGCTCTCAAATGCCCTCGATCAGGTGCTTGCTCGGAAGCATTCGCTTGTGCAGAACGCGGCTGATCAAGAGACCGTCTTGATCCACCCGGTAGAAAGCGACGTGCATTTCGTGCTCCATGCGACGGTATCCGGGCCGAATCTCGTCACAAGGGCGCCCAAGGCCGGGAGACTGCGCCAACTGTTTGAAACAACCCTCGAGGCCGTCGAGGTATCGGACTGCCTGCTGCAGCCCCCAATTATCAACGGTGTAGTCGGCTATCTCGATCAGGTCGAGTCGTGCCAGCTTTGAAAGCCGCAATACCGGCAAGGTCTAGGCTCTCCCTGTTGCCAATGCCCGCCGCTTCATGCGCTCGCGGATTTCCTTGATCACATCTCCGTCAGCAATTCCGCTTTCTTCGCCGGCCAGAACGGCTTCACGGACGATTAACAACCTGGCGCGGTCTTCCTTCTCACCCTGCTCCAGAGCCCTGAGGCCAGCGCGAATCACCTCGCTCGCGTTGGCATAATGGCCGCTTCGGATCCTGGCGTCGACATACCGATCCATTTTCGGGGTCAGATTGACGTTGCGTGTTGGCACGGCACCTCGCCTGTTTCCTTATGCTAGCGCGATTGCCAACTGTTGGCAACGAGCTTTGGCGGAGCTTCCAGA